>Ga0209296_1000240_pt1 | contig 47558 bp, 54 predicted proteins | sample S_130206_EF_Meta_FD_187319 | JGI IMG/M metagenome (GOLD analysis project Ga0209296, IMG submission 187319) | Freshwater microbial communities from Lake Simoncouche, Canada to study carbon cycling - S_130206_EF_MetaG (SPAdes) (version 2) | ecosystem: Environmental > Aquatic > Freshwater > Lake ...
AGCAATGATGAAAAAGGAAGTTGGCTTCATGAAGAAAGCTGGCGCCCCTAAATCCATGGTTAAACATGAAATGTCTGAGATGATGGGTATGAAAAAAGGTGGTATTGCTACCTCTTTGAAAGCTCATGCTGCAGCCCCCGCTTCTAAAGCCCACGGCATGAAGGCTGGCGGTTACACAAAAGCTGCTGACGGTATTGCAAGCAAAGGCAAAACCAAAGGCACAATGGTCAAGATGGCTTACGGCGGCAAAGCCTGCTAAATCATGGACGATACACCGCGCATGAGGCCTGCTAAAAAGATATACGAGGACATGCTCAATGAGCCAACTCGTCCGTCTGCTGGACACACATCCAAAGCCATGGACATGGCCGACAAGATGTTTGCGCCTGTTAAGAAGGCCAAAGGCGGTGTGACTCGTGCAGACGGTTGCGTGACCAAAGGCCACACAAAAGGCAGGATGATCTAACATGATGGCCAGTCGCGGTATGGGAGACATCAACCCCTCTAAAATGCCCGGCGGCAAGCGTAAAGCTCGCCGTGATGATACCGACTTCACCCAATACAAAGATGGTGGTAAAGTCAATGCGGCTGGCAATTACACCAAACCCAGTCTGCGCAAGCGGATTGTTAGCCAAGTCAAAGCGGCGGCAACTCAGGGCACTGGCGCAGGTCAGTGGTCTGCCCGTAAAGCACAGCTTGTGGCCAAGAAGTACAAAGCCGCTGGCGGCGGATATAGGGACTAAAATGAAAGCCCCGCAGAAGTCGCTTAAAGACTGGACTGACCAAAAATGGAGAACCAAAAGTGGTAAAAAATCTTCTGACACGGGTGAGCGATACCTTCCAAGCGCTGCGATCAAAAGTCTCAGCCCTGCTGAGTACGCTGCGACAACGCGTGCGAAACGTGCTGGCAAAAAAGCCGGACAACAATTCGTAAAGCAACCTAAAACGATTGCAAAGAAAACGGCAGGGTTCAGATGACAACTTCAGGCGTCGCAAACTTCAACCTCGACTTGACGGAAATCGTTGAGGAAGCGTTCGAGCGTAACGGCGCAGAGTTGCGTACGGGCTACGACTTGAAAACGGCTCGCCGTTCGTTGAACTTGTTGTTCGCGGACTGGTCAAATCGCGGCATTAATATGTGGACGTTTGAGCAAGGCACGATACCGCTTGTGCCCGGCCAAAACACGTATGCGTTACCAAACGACACGGTTGATTTGCTTGAGCACGTTATTCGTACCGGCGCAAATACAGCTTCAACGCAGGCCGACCTGACAATTACGCGTATTAGTGTTTCTACTTATGCCACGATTCCTAATAAACTTCAGCAAGCCAGACCTATTCAGATCTGGATTCAGCGCTTAAATGGGCAAGACTCCCCTATTGCATCCGCGCTTACAACAACCATTACGTCTACAAGTACAGAGATTGTGCTGAGTGACGTTACGGGTTTACCCTATACGGGCTTCATTAAGATTGATAACGAGATCATCAACTACGGCTACATTACACAGAACACAAACGCTAGCTCCGGTACGCTGTATAACTGTTTCCGTGGCCAGCAAGATACCATTGCTGCAGCGCATACTGCACCAGCTACTGTCTATTGGGCTCAAGTCCCTGCAGTCACTGTGTGGCCTACTCCAGATAACTCCCAGCAGTACACGCTTGTTTACTGGCGCATGCGTCGCACACAGGATGCTGGCGGTGGTGTAAATGTTATGGACATCCCGTTTCGTTTTGTGCCTTGCATGGTTGCTGGACTGTCTTACTACTTGGCCATGAAGATTCCTAATGCCATGGATCGGTTGCCCATACTCAAGGCGCAGTACGATGAGGCGTGGGAGTTGGCTGCTACGGAAGACCGCGAAACAGCAGCTCAGCGTTTTGTACCGCGTCGTCAGTACATCGGGAGCGGCACATAAATGGGCAATCGGTTTGCCAGTGCGAAGAATTCGATCGCCCAGTGCGATCGTTGTGGTTTCCGTTTCAAACTTACGGAGCTTCGCAAAGAAGTTCTCAAAACCAAGATATACAATTTGTTGGTCTGTGATTCGTGCTGGGATCCAGATCAACCGCAGCTGCAGTTGGGCATGTACCCTGTGGACGATCCACAAGCAGTGCGCAATCCACGCAACGATACAACATACGTAACAGCAGGCCCTAACGTGGCGGGCTTTCCAACAGGCGGCAGCCGGGACATTCAGTGGGGGTGGAATCCCGTTGGGGGCTCCCGATTCTTCGATGATGCGTTAACACCTAACAATTTAGTGTTGACTGCAGCTATCGGTCAAGTGACAATCTCAACATCATAAGGAGTCCATCATGACTTTTAAACGCGCAGCAGACGGCATTGCAAAAAAAGGAAAAACCGAAGGTAGAAACCTTGGCGATTCCGGTCCAACAAGTGCAGTTCAATCTGAAAGATCCCCCAAGGGCAACCCCGGTAAGACCAACAGCAACATGCTGAAAATGGGCCGTGGTTTGGCTAAAGTAGCAGCACAAAAGCGAGGCTAATATGGCAACATACAATCAACCCAAAACAGCCACGCCTGCCGCTGTGCTTAAAAAAGACAGTGCTTTGAAACACATGGCGGACACCAACGTGTCCGTGGCCAACGACCACAGCAACGAGTACCCCGGCGTCAAAACCTCGGGTATTAAGATTCGTGGCACTGGCGCGGCTACCAAAGGCGTAATGGCTCGCGGCCCAATGGCCTGATACGCACATGAACTACACCCAGTTGACCGCTGCTATCTGCGACTACACGCAGAACTTTGACCAAGACTTCATTGACAACATTCCGGTATTTGTCAAGCAGGCTGAGCAGCGCGTCTACAACACGGTGCAGTTCCCGCCCCTGCGTAAGAACGTTACAGGTGCCGCTAGCGCAACCGTAAAATATTTGAGTTGTCCAGAAGATTTCTTGGCTGTTTATTCAATGGCTATATTTTCGGGTGCCACAACCTCAGCTACAAAAGTAACTGAGTTCACAATGCAAGTGGTCTCGCCAACAGGCATTATTCGTGGCCAGAACGTGACTGGAACAAATATATTTTCAGGGACAACTGTGGTCAGTGTTGTTGGTGATATTGTTACGGTATCCCAATCGCTTTCTGCATTCACCACGGGCTCACTAACTTTTCAAGGCGATTACGAGTACTTGCTTAATAAAGACGTGAACTTTATTCGGCAGGCATACCCCAATCCCAGCGCAACAGGCGCTCCAAAGTACTATGCATTGTTTGGTCCCACCTCATCTGGCGTAACAATTACGGATGAGCTGACGTTTATTTTAGGCCCCACACCGGATGCTCCGTACATGGTCGAGCTGCACTATTACTACTACCCTGCCTCAATTGTCACAGCAGGCACATCTTGGCTTGGTGACAACTTTGATTCTGTGTTGTTGTATGGATCATTAGTTGAGGCGACTACCTTCATGAAAGGCGAAGCCGACATGGTGGCCTTGTATGATGGCAAATATAAAGAAGCGCTGGGTATGGCCAAGCGTTTGGGCGACGGTCTGGAGCGCAGCGATTCGTATCGCAGTGGACAGTATCGTACGGCGCCGCTACCGCAGAACAATGGGGTAGTCTAGTATGGCGTTTGACCAAACTCTTACTACGCAAGCCAAGCTGGTTGCATTACAGGCTCTGAGCGCTGGCACGCTTAAGATGGCTTTGTATACCGCTAATGCGGACTTAAATGCAGGCACTTTGGTATACACCACGAGTAACGAAGTTGTTGGTACGGGATACACGGCTGGCGGCATTACGCTAACCAACGTGACGGTGTTGACCTCGGGCACAACTGCATACCTCGACTTCAGCGACGTAGTCTGGAATCCCGCTGTGTTTACTACGCGTGGGGCTCTCATATACAATACAAACCTTAGCAATCTTGCTGTGGCTATTTTGGATTTTGGGGCTGATAAAACGGCCACTACAACTTTCACTGTGCAGACGCCCGCTAACACGGCCACGGCTGCGCTTATTCGATTCGCATAAGGAGCAACCATGTCTCTTCCAGCACAACACGCTACTTCTACAGATACTGTAATTGGCAACGTCAGCAAACTGACGGAGTCCGATAATCAAGTTAAAGCTGGAGGTGTGTTTCACGTCAAGTGCCACGACGCCAACGGTGACCTTAAGTGGGAAGTCGAGAAGCACAATCTCGTTGTTAACGTCGGTTTGCAAGACATGAACACGCAGTACTTTACAGGCGTGGGTTATACCGCTGCTTGGTACATTGGTCTGTATGGCGCTGCTGCGTCTAATAACCCTGCTGCCTCAGATACCATGTCCTCACACGCAGGTTGGACTGAGGTCACGGCTTATAGCCAAGCCACTCGCCCAGCATGCACGTTTGGTGTTCCAACTACTGCAGACCCGTCTGTAGCAACAAACACTGCCTCGCCAGCCACATACAACATCAACGCTTCAGTGACTATTGGTGGTGCGTTTTTGACCAGCAGCAGCACTAAGGGCGGCAATACAGGTGTTTTATTTTCAGCGTCGGATTTTCAAGCCCCCGGCGACCGTATTGTGGTGAGCGGCGACACGTTGACTGTCACGTACACTTTTAGTCTCGATGCCGTTTAAGGAGTAGCACATGGCGACTTTGTTCAAAAAAGATGACGTAGTTAAACTCGTTGTGCAAGCACCCACGGGCCCAGTCAAGTCTTTTAGAATGCTAGAGGACGGAACCGTGCAATGTCTAGTTGAGTGGGCTGACTCCGAAGGCAATCTGCAACAGCGTTGGTTTAACGAGGCAGACCTTAGCGCTGCCTGACGGTAACGTATGTTTGGCCTGTCGGCATACGCAGCCACCCCCTACGCGGCCACTGGCGGTAGTACTTTTGCAACAGGGGTGGTTGAGAGCGCACGGGTGTCGGATTTAGCCAACAGTGCGGTAATTAGTAGGTCAGCAGTTTTGGAAAACGCCGCGCTTACTGACACGGCAAACGCATTTATCCGAGTTTTTGGATTGATTGACGAGCAAGCCGCCTTAACAGATAGCGTCGCAGCTCCGTTCAACCCGTTTGTCTTTGTTTCGGATTCTGCTTTTACTTCGGATGTAGCTGTCAGCTCAGTTAATTTTGCAGGACTTCTATCTGAACAGGCTAGGGCGTCGGACAGCTTGTTTGCTAGTGGGGTTCTTAATCCAATTTTTACCGATACTGCAAGAGCGCAGGATCAGGTAGCGTCACTTTTTGCCGGGGGTGCGTCCTTTCAAGATTCTGCGCAAGGTGTTGACGAGACGGAGGGCGTACGACTTTTCTTCCGAACAATTTTAGAGTTTGCACAAGGTGTAGATACGGCGGCCTCTTCCGTTTCTCTACTGGCAAACACTGCTGACACGGCGCGAATTCAAGATACTCCGTTTGGGCGCACTCTGTTTAGTACAGCCGTTAGCGAAAGTATTCGGGCCTCAGGCACATTTTCATCTATTCCGACTTACAGCACTAATATTCTTGAGTCCGTTAGCGCATCCGATGTAGCAGCAGGTAAAATTAATTTTGCAGCTCAAATTATTGAACTAGTTCAAGGCAGCGTTGAAATTCCTACAAACGCCGATTTGCACATCGGGTTTCAAGATAGCGCTTTTGCACTTGATCGGTACCCCAACAATGTCCACGTTTTTGCATATCTCAACGAAGGTGTGCGAATATCTACCCAAGATTTTATTGGCCGGTTCCTTTGGGAATTAATTGATGACACGCAGAACGCAAACTGGCAGAATATAGCCAATACTCAAAATCCCGGGTGGGTGTTAGTATCGTCTGCGCAAGGCGCTGTCTGGCAACTGCTGAGTACGACGCAGGGTAGTGGTTGGCAGGTTATTGATACCGATCAAAACCCGTCTTGGGGCAACATTAACAACATCTGACACACAATGGCACTTGTTCTTGCAGACCGCGTACGAGAAACAACCGATACAGGTGGTACCGGTGCGGTAACGCTTGACGGCGCTGTTACGTCATACCAGTCTTTTCTTGCAGGTGTTGGTAATGGTAATGAGACGTACTACACAATTGCAGCGCCGTTGCTCAACGAGTGGGAGGTTGGAATTGGCACGTATACGTCAAGCACCGACACACTGTCTCGTGACACTGTTTTATCGTCTAGCAACGGCGGCGCACTTGTCAATTTTACACTGGGGGCAAAAGATGTATTTGTCACTCAACCGGCCGAGCGTACAGTTTTTGTTGATCTGTATAATGCCATACAAGGTGCAAACAACGCCAATGCGGGTTTAGCTGTTAGTATTTTTAGCTCACAGTCGCAAGGAAGTCTTGTGTTCCCACCATACGCCAATGGAATGTCATTGGGGCCTTTAAATATAGGCTCCGGTTCATCTATAACAGTTGCTCCCGGACAGTATTGGCTGCTAGTAACACCTTAACAGGAAGTATCATGAGTAAAATTTCTGCAGGTACCACATCACTTACCTCTTTAAAATTGGAGGGGGACACCACCGGCACGTTGAATCTAGGTTCTGGGAGTGGCACTGCCATTTCAATCAACACTTCGCAAAACGTCAGTTTAACCAACGCGCTGCCTATCGCTTCTGGCGGTACAGGCCAGACAACAGCCAATACAGCACTGAACGCGCTGCTGCCCAACCAATCAGGGAATACGGGCAAGGTTTTGTCAACAGACGGCACGAACACTTCTTGGTCAGCCGATGCTGGCGGCACTGTTACTTCTGTAGCTGTGTCTGGTGGCACTACTGGTCTGACAACTTCTGGCGGTCCGATTACCGGAGCGGGAACTATTACACTGGCAGGCACGCTAGCAATCGCTAACGGCGGTACTGGTCAAACTGGGACTACCGCAGCATTCAATGCTCTTGCCCCCACCCAGACAGGTAATACTGGTAAGTTTTTAACTACTGACGGCACTAACGCTGCATGGGAGCTGGTTGACGTTACGGCAGACATTACTGGCGCGGTTCCTATTGCCAACGGGGGTACAGGTCAGACGACAGCCACTACAGGTTTTAATGCGTTAGCTCCTTCGCAGGGCGCTAACGCTGGCAAGTTCTTGACCACAAATGGTACTAATGCTGCATGGGAATTGGTTGACGTCACGGCTGACATTACTGGCGCTGTCCCGATTGCCAACGGAGGTACGGGGCAGACGACAGCCACTACAGGTTTTAACGCTCTTGCACCTGTTCAGAGCGGTAATACTGGCAAATTCCTCACCACTGATGGTACAAATGCTGCATGGGAATTAGTTCAACTTGCGGCAGATGTTTCGGGCACGTTACCAATTGCTAATGGCGGTACTGGTCAGACGACAGCGGCAGCCGCAATTACTGCATTAACTGGAGCACAGACTTCTGGGTACTATTTACGCTCTGATGGAACAAACTCGGCATTGGCGGCGATTGTTGCGGGAGATGTCCCAACATTAAATCAAAACACCACAGGAACAGCGGCTAACGTAACTGGTGTTGTGGCAGTAGTCAATGGCGGTACAGGCGCATCGGATGCAACAAACGCTCGAACAAACTTGACCGCTGCCAGATCTGGTGCAAACACTGACATTACCTCGGTTGCTCTGACGACGGGCACAATTTCTACACTCCCAGTTAGCAACACAGATATTGTCAACAAACAGTACGCTGATGCTATTGCCTCCGGCATTCATTTTCACGAAGCTGTAGAGCTGGCTACTACTGCCGCACTGCCAGCCAACACTTACAACAACGGAACCTCTGGAGTAGGAGCCACGCTTACGGCAAATGCCAACGGCGCTCTGTCGGTGGACTCAACCCTCACTGTTACATCAAACCGAATACTGGTTAAGAACGAAGTTACACAAGCAAACAATGGTGTTTATGTTGTTACACAAGTTGGTTCTGCTGGGACGCCATACATCCTGACTCGTGCTACAGACTTTAATACCGCTGGAGCCGGAGTTAACCAGATTGACGAGGGTGACTTTTTCTTAGTCACTGGCGGCACAGCTAATGCAAACACAGCTTGGGTTCAGCAAACTCCGCCTCCTATTACAGTTGGAACAACGGCACTTGTTTTCCAACAGTTTGCCGCACCAATCACTTACACGGCAGGCACAGGGCTTAATGAGTCTCCAGCATTCACATTTAACATTGCTAATACTGGCACTGCTGGCACGTACGGTTCGGCCTCTGCTGTTCCTGTGTTTGTTACCAATGCACAGGGGCAGGTCACAAGCGTTACAAACACGACGATCTCCATACCTAACTCCAGCACCACGGCTACCAGCGCAAACACCGCAAGTACGATCGTTGCTCGGGATGCTTCTGGTAACTTTACGGCTGGCACAATTACTGCAGCTTTGTCGGGTAATGCAACGACCGCAACAACAGCGACCAGCGTGACTAACGCGCTGTCTGCGGGTACAGGGCTGTCTTACACATCAGGCACAACTTTTGATGGTTCCGTTGCACGCACGCTTAACCTAGCCAACACAGCGGTGACTGCGGGCTCATACACAAGTGCAAGTATTACAGTTGATGCACAAGGGCGGTTAACCGCCGCGTCTAGCGGTTCGGGTGGTGGCGTGTCATCTATCACGGGCACTGCCAGTCAAATTACTGCGTCCGCATCGACAGGCGCGGTTACTTTGAGCCTCCCAGCTACCATTAACGTAAACACTTCTGGCAATGCAGCTACTGCTACTACCTCAGCAGCTTTGACTGCCACAACTTGGCAGCGTATTACGGGTAATGGCGTTACGCAAGGCTCATACGGTTCTATTTCAGTTTCTGGCGCTACCGGTGGTTATTCGGGTATTAACTTTTCAAACGATTCCGCTACTTTGATGGTGCAATCCGGCGCTAGTGGATTCTATTTTAACAACACCACATGGCGGGGTTATTGGGATGCGTCAGGCAATTTGCTGAACACAGGCAACGTTACCGCTTACTACTCCGACATGCGGTTAAAAAACAAAGTAGGTAACATTGAAAACGCGTTGGATAAAGTTCGTCAGTTGGAAGGGTTTTATTACGTCAACAATGATTTGGCAAAAACTTTTGGTTTTACTGAAGACCGAGTACAGTTGGGGCTGTCTGCCCAAGCCGTTAAAAAAGTTGCTCCAGAAACAGTGTTCCCTGCGCCGTTTGACCTTGACCCAATAAAAAGTGAGGGCAGCGTTTCGGGTGAAAACTACATGACTGTTCAGTATGAACGCCTTGTACCACTACTTATTGAAGCTATCAAAGAGTTGGAAGCTCAAATTCAGGAATTGCGCAAATGATCCATCTGTGTAGGGAAAACACATGACACTCCCAGCATCAGGCCCAATTTCTTTCAACGCCATCAACGTAGAACTTGGCGTTGCGGGGACAACTCAGGCCAACATTAACCAAGCATCGTATCGCGCTCTTGCGGGAGTTCCGTCAGGCACAATTTCTTTAAGTAATTTCTACGGCAAATCCAACACATTCACTATTGGATACACAGTTATCGCGGGTGGCGGTGGTGGTGGTGGTACAAATTCGTCGTTACGTCCGGGATGCGGCGGTGGTGGTGCGGGTGCTCTGCGATACACAACTGCAACAGTTGGTTCTGGTTCTATAGCTGTAACTGTTGGAGGGGGCGGTCCCGGTGGCAGTGGTGTTGCACAAGGAAGCAACGGCACAGATTCTTCTTTTAATGGACTTACGTCTACTGGTGGCGGCGGTGGCGCAAGGGGACAGAGCTACACTTATGTTAATGGAAATAGTGGCGGCTCTGGGGGCGGCGGCTCATCCACCGGCGGCTACGCGGCTGGTGGCGGTGCAGGCACTACGGGTGGTAATGCAGGTGGTTCTGGCGGTACTACAGGCGATAAATTTCCTTATAACGGCGGCGGTGGAGGTGGCGGTGCTGGTGCTGTTGGTAATGATGGTAGCGGGGGCACTGGCGGTACTGGTGGTTCAGGCGCTTCTGACGTAATTACAGGCACTACAAGGTCAGGTGGTGGTGGCGGCGGGTCTTCGTTTTCATCAACTCGTTCTTCTGGGGGTAGCGGGGGTGGTGGTGCGGGTGGGGCAGTCAATTCAGACGGAATTGCCGGTGCGGATGGTTATGGCGGTGGTGGAGGCGGAGGCGGATACAACAACGTGAAAACTGGTGGTTCTGGCGGCTCTGGAATTGTGTTAATTCGTTACCCCATTGGATTGGGGTCAGGTAAATGTTCTGGCGGCACTCAAACCAATGATGGCACATACTACATTCACACATTCACAAGCTCTGGCACTTTTACAGTAAATTGATATGGCACATTTTGCACAACTTGATGAAAACAATATTGTGACTGCTGTACTGGTGGTTAGCAATGATGACCTTCAAAATTTACCATTCCCAGAGAGTGAGCCTTTAGGCGTTACTTTTTTGCAAAATTTATTACCTGCCACAATGTGGAAACAAACTTCCTACAACCATAATTTTAGGTTTAGGTACGCTGGAATTGGTCACACATTTCATCCTGAATGCGGCGAGCATGGAGGGTTTACTGCCCCTGCTGAATATGATTATTTTGTTTTTGATGAAGCAACTTGTTCTTGGATTCCCCCGGTTCCTTACCCTGTTGATGGGTTTGATTATTATTGGAATGATGTAACAAGGTCTTGGACTAAAGTTCCAACAACAACGGTTATAGGATAAAAAATGGACAGACCACACTCTCACATCAGCTGTGTTTCAAATGTGTTTATTAAACAAATGCGTTTTATGAAAGCAGGAGACACCGAGCAGGGTCACGCCCACTGTTTTGACCATGTGACTTTATTGTCTGCTGGAAGCCTTCGTTTAAACGCTTTGGGTAAATCAACTGACTTTAAAGCACCACACCACATTTTTATTAAAGCCGGGGTTGTGCACGAGTTGGTTGCCTTAGAGGACGATACTCTTGCCCACTGCATTCATGCAATGCGTGATGGTGAACGTGTAGAAGATATTGTTGACCCAGCATCTGTTCCCACAAGTTACGATATGCACGAGGTTGATGTTAATTTTTACCCGTTGACAGAAGACGAGCTTAAACTCAACACCGTTTAAAAATGGCCCGACATCTCATAAAATCAAGGCTAATACCCTAAACGTAAGGACGCACATGGCAAGCACATACTCCCCCTCGCTACGCATTGAACTGATTGGCGCTGGCGAACAAGCCGGTACGTGGAATACCACAACCAATAGCAACCTTGGTACGCTGATTGAAGACGCCATTGCAGGGTATATTTCTGTATCCGTCACCTCTGCCAACCAAGCCTTCACTGCGCTGGACGGAGCCCCTGACCAAGCGCGAAACGCAGTCATTGCTTTGACTACCACGCTCGGTGCTAACTTTGCTGTTTACGCTCCACCGCAGGAGAAGACATACATCATCTGGAACACGACTGCTTACACGGCGACAATCTATAACTCCACGGTGCTGGGCAACACAACCGCAGCAGGCATAGGCGTAGCCGTCCCAGCTGGCAAAAAACTTTTAGTCTTTACCACGGGTACAAATTTCTACACCATTGAGTCGGCCAACCTGACTGGGGTTTTAGCAGTTGCCAATGGTGGTACGGGCGTAACCACTTCAACCGGTACAGGCTCCGTAGTTCTGAACACTAGCCCTACACTGGTAACTCCAGCGCTGGGTACTCCTGCCTCTGGCACGCTGACAAATGCAACAGGTCTACCGCTGTCAACAGGTGTAACCGGAACGCTTCCCGTCGCTAATGGCGGAACGGGGGTAACAACTTCAACGGGTACGGGAAACACGGTGCTGAGCAACAGCCCAACCCTAACAGGCACACCCGTAGCACCCACAGCTGCTGTTAATACAAGTACTACACAAGTAGCAACTACTGCCTATGTTGTGGCTCAGATTGCTGATGACGCTCCAACTAAAACGGGCGGGGGTGCTACTGGTACTTGGGATATTAACGTTACGGGCAGCGTATCAGTCACTACAGACCAAGTCCTAAATGCAACGGCAGGGGGCAGTGTTGGCGCGGTAGGAACTTATGCATTTCTTGTGCGAAACGGTGATTTTGCATCCCTTGCTGCAGGTAGCACAGCGGCAGGTTCAGGTTTAATTTATGGTTCGATGATTTCACAAAACTATTATAGCTACAACACCGCGATTGATGGTGGAAGTTCAGTCTCACCGGCTGGAACATGGCGAATAATGGGTGAATTTTTTAGGGGCTCTGACAATGGCACCAAAGCCTGTTTATGGCTTCGTATTTCTTAAAGGATAAAAATGCAAGCAATACTTACATCTTTAGTAAACCCTCGTTGGGCAAACGCGGCACACACTTTGATTGACTGCGAAATAACAACAAGTCAGTTTGGCAATGAAGTGTTGCCCTTTACCGCTAGTCAGAACGACTGTGAGGCGCATGGCCGTGCTATTTTTGCTGACATTGTGTCTGGAAAATACGGGTCTATTGCAGAGTATGTTGCGCCTCCCGTTTTACCAGCAACAGAGTTTGAGCAAACAGCAAGCTAAAAACAGTAGCTAAAGAACCACTCAAAGAGGTATGTAATGCGGATCGTAACTGTTGAAAACTACTTGACCCCGGAGCAGTGCGCTCAACTTACCGACCTGACGCAATACGGATACGACAACAATTTGCTGACGCTAGGGCATAACACTACACTGCGGCACACCTCTCGTTTAGCGCCTGATTTGTACCAATACCCACAATGGGTTCTTGATCTTTCAAATCAAATTCGTACATACTGCGGAGTGTCTAGCTATCCTATTATTAATGGGGGTCGTAACGGTATTGTTACAAACTACACACCACCGACCGCAGATGTATTTGCGCATACAGATCCTCCATCCTCAGAAGGTTTGGCGGCACTTCGTTGTAATGTTGTAACTCGTCAAGCTGATTCTGGCGGTGTACTTTTTGTAGGTGGGCAAGAAGTGCCTTTAAAAGCTGGCGATCTTCATTGTTATCTTGTATCAAAGTATGAGCACTATGTAACTGCGGTTGAGGGAAATACAACGCGGGTAAACTGGATATTTGGCGCGTATGTTCCGGCGGAAGCTTGGGAGTCTGGTCAAATTGTTGTTGGTAATTGATGACGGAAACGGCAAAATGAATGCGCTGGTTTTGGTTGCTGCTCATTGGTTTGGTTTTTTGGGCAAGCGCCAAGTCACCATGCATAGTTACGGACTTTTATGCGTTGAGCTGGATTAGTGAACCGACGATGCGCCACATGGAGTTGTCTAGGTGGCTGACAACAAACGGGGATAATTGCAGTTCAGAACAGCTGGCCGGAATTTGGAACAAGCTTGCTGAGTGGGCAGGGGTTGCAGATAGCGCGGAATTGAGAGCCAAGGTGCTGTACTACTACGCAAGGGCGCGGGAAAGGGAAGGCAAATGATTGAAACCATTAGATTATTTCCAACAGTTGTAGCGTCAGGTTATCCTGACAAGCGTGACCTTGCCCAAGCAAAACTAGAAAAACAACAAGACGTCAACAAGACAGTTGAAGTTGCCAAGCAAAAGCAGACGGAACTGCAAGACATTGGCTTTGAGATTTACTGCAAGAAGGTAGTTCAGGAACGCCTCCGTATGGAGATTTTTCAAAATCGTAAACTGGACATTTATGTATGACGAAGAAGCCACCACAACACGTACCGGACACCAAGGAAAAGCTGACGCTGTACGTCACGCTGATGGTAAGCACCACCCTGTGCATCTCTGTTTTGGCTATGGTGTTTGCCTTTCTCCTTGGTCTGTGGGCAAAAGAAGTAGACAACGCAGAGATATTCAAAATGATTTCACCCGCTTTTTCTACTCTTATCGGCGGCATGATTGGGTTCCTGTCTGGTATCAAACTCATGCAGAATGAAGAAAACAAACACGAGGAACCAAAATGATTGGACTAGACGCACTTTTAAACGTGGGCGGTAAGCTCATCGACAAGCTCATCCCGGATCCCGAAGCCAAGGCCAAAGCGCAACTTGAGTTAGCAAAGTTGGCGCAAGACGGTGAGCTGGCTAAGATAGCCAATGAAACTAAACTGTACGAGACCGAGCAAAACAACCTCACCCAGCGTGTTCAAGCCGATATGGGTAGTGACTCGTGGCTGTCTAAAAACATCCGCCCCATGACGCTGATTTTCTTGCTTGTGGCGTATTCTGGCTTTGCCATCGCGTCTATCTTTGAGTATGAAACCCGTGGCGCTTACGTTGAATTACTGGGACAATGGGGCATGCTCGTAATGTCGTTCTACTTTGGTGGACGCACTATGGAAAAGATTGCAGATAGGATTAAGAAATGAACCTAACCGCTCACTTTACCCTTGATGAACTTACATCTTCAGAAGCCGCAGAACGCAATGGATGGGACAACACTCCAAATGACAAAGAGCTTGAAAACCTCAAACGCCTTGCAGAGTTTCTTGAAGACGTCAAAACAGCACTTGGTGGCAAGCCCATCATGGTTAGCTCGGGTTATCGCGGCAAGCAAGTCAATGACGCTGTGGGCTCTAAAGATAGCAGTCAGCATCGCACTGGTTGTGCTGTGGACTTCCGAGTACCTCAATTAACCCCAGATCAGGTGGTTAAAGCTATTGTTGCCTCTGGTTTACCCTACGATCAAGTGATTCGTGAGTTTGATCGCTGGACACATTTAAGCATTCCCAACACGCCAGAAACTGCTCCAAGAAAGCAGGCGTTAATCATCGACAAAACTGGCACACGGCTGTATGCTTGATGCGCACCCAAATTGATGGGAAAATAAGCTATGCCACTACAAAAACTTCAGCTTCGTTCCGGTGTAAATAGAGAATCAACTACTCTTTCTAACGAGGGTACTTGGTTTGAAATGGACAAAGTTCGTTTTCGTTCGGGCTATCCAGAAAAAATTGGTGGCTGGGTTTCTGACACCGGCACATCTAATGCTACTCTGGCTCCCCCTACTGGCTCGTTCTGGGGGCTTTGCCGTTCGATGTTGAACTGGGTTACGTTGGCTAGCTACAACCTGCTGAGTCTTGGCACCAACCTTAAATACTACATTCAAAACGGCACGGGCGGCACTTTCTATGACATCACCCCAATTCGCCTAACCACTGCTGCCGGAGATGTAACTTTTGCTGCCACCAACGGCTCGACCACTTTGACGGTTACCGATGCCGCGCACGGAGCGCAGGCTGGGGATTTTGTAACGTACAGCGGGGCTGTCAGCCTTGGCGGTGCAATCACCGCTACCGTGCTTAATAAAGAATATCGAGTAGCGTCTGTCACTAGCAACAGCGTATACACAATCACTTCCACAGTTGCGGCGAATGCTTCCGATGTGGGTAATGGCGGCTCGTCCACCGTCGGCACATATCAGATTACAACCGGTTCTGACATCTATACGAGTAGCGTAGGCTGGGGAGCTGGCGGCTGGGGCGGTATTACAACAGGCTACACATCTACAGGTTGGGGTTCTCCCGCGCCAGCTGGTGTGGGTCTTGGTACACAGCTTCGCCTTTGGAGTCATTCCAACTACGGGCAAAATTTAGTTTTTAACCCGCGTGGCGGAGCGCTGTACTACTGGGCAGTAAACGCTAACCCAAACATTTTTGACCGTGGCGTGATTCTTTCCCCGACAAGCTCGGGCATTTACCAAACCGATGCGGGCTGCCCAAGCGTTTGCAACGCAGTAACGGTTTCTGATGCTTCACGTTTTGTGATTGCATTTGGTTGCAACGACTACGGCTCCGCTGTTTTGGACCCGCTTCTGGTTCGCTGGTCTGACCAAGAAGACTATGCAACTTGGACTCCTGCGGCTACCAATCAGGCCGGTAGCTATCGCTTGTCCACCGGCTCCAGCATTGTCGCCAACCAACAAACTCGTCAGGAGATTTTGGTCTGGACTGATGCTGCGTTGTATTCTATGCAGTACCTTGGCCCACCATTTGTGTGGGGCTTTCAAATTCTGGGCTCAAACATTTCAATTGCGGGTCCAAACGCCACGTCTACGGCAGCCAACATCACGTATTGGATGGGGTTGGATAAGTTCTACATGTACTCGGGCCGTGTTGAGACCTTATATTGCCCTTTGCGCCAGTACATTTTTGGCGACATTAATCTGAACCAGCAGTATCAAATCTTTTCCAGCACCAACGAAGGGTATAACGAGATTTGGTGGTTCTACTGCTCGGCCAACTCCACATCCATTGATCGCTATGTCATATACAACCACTTGGAAAAAATCTGGAGTTACGGTAATTTGGCACGTACCGCGTGGTTAGATACGCCACTGCGAGACTACCCCACGGCCACTACTTACGGAAACCAGCTTGTCTACCACGAGAGTGGTGTAGATGACGGCACGACTAACCCGCCTAGCGCAATCTCGGCCTATATTCAGTCTGCCGACTTCAACATCGGTGACGGCCACAACTATGGGTTTGTTTGGCGCATGGTCCCGGACATCACGTTCGATGGCTCTTACGTCAACAACCCACAGGTGACGTTTACCATGCGCCCTCGGCAGAACCCCGGCTCCAACTATGGCACGGCGGGCACTCCAACCGTGACCAGCACTCAGAACTATCAGAGCCAGCGCAACTACACGGTGCAGCAGTTTACCGAGATCATTTATACGCGTATTCGGGGGCGGCAGATGGCGTTTAAAATAAGTTCTGACGGGTTGGGCGTGAACTGGCAGTTAGGCGTGCCGTCGATTGACATTCGTCCTGATGGCCGGAGATAAGCATGTCGCTGATTGTTACGTCTGACTTTGAACTAAATCGGGTTGTTGCGCCTCGTTTACCGACAGCGCCATTGCAGTACGAAGCGCGGTTTCACGATCAGTTTGGTGACGTTTTGCGTCTGTACTTTAACCAGTTAGATAACATCATTGGGCAGTTAGGCACTTCTGCAACGATTCCACCAACCACAAGCTACACCGTAGCTACACTGCCCAGTGCGGCTACCTCTGGTGCGGGAGCGCGAACTTTTGTCACAAATGCCTTGACTCCATCGTTTGGCGCTACGGTTGTTGGCGGTGGGGCCGTTTTTATCCCAGTATATTCTGATGGAACCAATTGGAAAGTTGGCTAAATCCACAGCACATGATAAACTTAATCAACCCCTTTTTTGTGAGGCCCCAATGAGCCTAGAACTTGCTGCACAACACCTTGCCAGTCGTGGGCGCAAAGGCGACACCATGCTGGTACACATGGCCCCACAAGAAGTGTCGGGCCTACAGGCGCTTGCTAAAGCCCACGGCGGCACGCTAACGGTTAATCCAGATACGGGTTTACCTGAAGCCAACTTCTTAAAACGCATGCTGCCCATGCTTATTGGCGCTGCGTTGACACCTTTAACTGGTGGTTTGATTAACCCCATGACCGCAGGTCTGTTGATTGGCGGTGTTGAAACCGCCCGTACAGGCGACTTGGGCAAAGGTTTGATGGCCGGTCTTGGCGCGTACGGTGGTGCAGGTCTTGGTGCAGGTTTGATGGGCGCTGGTGCTCAAGGTGTTGGGGCTAGTGCTCTTGATGCGGGGATGGGGGCTTACCCTAGTACGGGTTCTTTAATTCCCGGCAGTGCTCTTGATGTTGGAATGAGTGCTTACCCTACAGCTGCTCCAGTTGCGGCTGCTCCAGTTGCGGCTGCTCCAGTTGCGGCTGCTCCGACAGGCGGCATTTCTAATTTGTTTGGTGCTGCAACTGACGCGGCTGGACAGCCTTTAAGCTTCAATCCTGTAACTGCCCCCGCAGCTGCCCCTATAGCTCCCCCCGTAGCTGCGCCGATTACAACAGCTACAACTATGCCAACAATTAGCAGCCCTGTATATGGAACAGAAGCCGCTAGTTCAACAGTTGGAGATAGGTTTGCGCAAGCTGGTAGAGGACTATCAAATGTGTTTGAGGGTCCAGCCGGACGTAATGCAGCTTTGAACGCAATGGGCGGCGGTATGGGTGCAGCTAAGTATGGTCTGGCAGCGCTGAGCCCTATGCTGCAGGCGGGTAAAGAAAAGCCTTTTGATGACGGCGGTCCAAACCCATACGAATATAGCTACGACCCGAACAAGCAGATCTACACCCGAGTAGCGCCCGGAACCCGTCAAAGAGATATTCTTGCGCCCACCACAGCTATGATGGCTGTGGGCGGTCCGGTTGATGAAATGTCCTACCGCAATCAAATAGAAACCATGATGGCCAACGGCGGTCAAATGTTTGCTGCTGGCGGTATTTCCAACCTTGGCGACTACTCCGACGGCGGTCGTCTTTTGAAAGGTCCCGGCGATGGCATATCTGACTCAATTCCTGCAACGATTGCGGACAAGCGCCCAGCGCGTCTTGCTGATGGTGAGTTCGTTGTGCCTGCTCGTATCGTTTCTGAGCTAGGTAATGGCTCGACCGAAGCTGGTGCTCGTAAGCTGTACGCTATGCTGGACCGCGTCCAAAAAGCTCGCGGTAAGACCACTGGCAAAGACCGTGTGGCTGTAAACAGCCGCGCTGAAAAACTATTGCCAGCATGAGAATCGAACGCGTTGATGTAGGGCATGTCCACCAAGTCTGGGATTTGGTTGAGCCGCATATTGCATCGGCGCTGGAGCACGCTAAAGGCGATTACACGCTGGAGTCGGTTAAGGTTTTGCTGGTTACAGGCCAGTGGTTGTTGATAGTAGCCGTTGACGATGAAGGTGTGCAGGGCGCGGCAACAGTGGTTTTTAACAGCCGCCCGCATGACAGAGTTGCGTTTATTACAACGATCGGTGGCAAAATGATAAGCAGCGAAGAGACGTTTGAGCAGCTCAAAACACTGCTACGTTCTTTGGGTGCTACCTGTATTGAAGGCGCTGCAAGAGAAGCCATCGCCCGGCTCTGGTCACGTTACGGCTTTGAAGAAAAGTACAAAATTGTTGGAGTGAAGATATGAGTTACTCACGTCGTGAACTTTATGCCATGGGTGAACCCCTTGGTGAATCGGTAACCCGCAAAGAAGGCGGGCGCATTATTTATGGTGGTGGCGGTGGGGGTAGCAACAGTAGCAACACCCAAACACAAGTTGTTGATTTACCAGCGTGGGCTAAACCCACTGCTCAAAAGCAGTTGGGCCTTGCTGAGTCCGTAACCGACATTAATCAAAACCCATTCCAGTCTTTTGGCGGTATCAAGGACGCGTCGGGCAAGCAAGTTGGGTTTGACCCTAACAAAGTGGTTGCCGGTATGGACCCCATGCAGCAGCGAGCCTACCAAGGCGCGGGCAATCTACAGACCTCTCCTGAATTGGGAATGGCTAGCGGTTTGACGGGAGCTGCTGCGGGACGTGCGCTAAACACGCGGTACAACCCTTACGCTACAGGGCAGTTTGGCGCACAGGCTGACCAGTACATGGACCCCTACATGCAGAATGTGGTGGACATTCAGCAACGAGAAGCACAGCGCCAAGCAGGTATTGCAGGCACACAACGCGGTGCGCAAGCTGCTAAAGCAGGTGCGTTTGGCGGCAGCCGCCAAGCTATCGAGAATGCAGAAGCTGCTCGTAATTTGGCCACGCAACAAGGCGATATTCAAGCTCGCGGTCTGCAAGACGCTTATACCCGTGGTCAAACACAGTTCAATACAGAGCAGCAACTGCGTGAGCAATCGCGTCAGTATGGCGCGGGGCTAGGTCTTCAAGGTCTGCAGACAGCTCTGACAGGTGCAGGCCAGTTGGGTCAGTTGGGTCAACAACAGTTCGGCCAGCAAAAAGACATTCTTAATTTGCAGAACCAGTTTGGTGGTCAACAGCAGGCGCAGCAGCAAGCACTCATCAACGCCGAGGCGCAGAACTTTGCAGCCCAGCAACGCTACCCGTATCAACAGTTGGAGTTCATGTCGAACATCCTGCGCGGCACGCCGATGGGCACTGTACAAAGCATGTACGCGCCGCAGCCCGGTATTGGGCAGCAGGTACTTGGTGCGGGTACTTCTCTAGCTGGTGCGTATATGATGGGCGGTGGCAAGTTTGCCGATGGCGGCGCAGTCACAACAGGTGCAGGTCTGAGTGATCTGGCCATTTCTAAACTCTGAGGTGTGACATGCTGAACGTCAACAAGATCACGTCCATGCTGGCCAAGATGCCAGACCCACAGCTGCAGCAATACGCGCAGATGCACAAGAACGACCCCTACATCATGGCGCTGGCCATGTCCGAGTCCAACCGCCGCAAAGAAGTTCGTGCAGTCAAACCACCAATGGCGGAGCAGCCCAAGGTTATTGACCAAGAAATCGCCCAGATGGGTCCTCAGCGTTTACCCGAAGATCAAGGTATTGGTCAGCTTCCCACAGGCAATATGGACTTTGCTAATGGCGGCATTATTGCGTTTGCTGACGGCGGTGATGTTGAGCGTTACCAGTTTGGTGGGCAAACAGGGAGCTGGGTTGATAGGTATTTTTACGACAATATCACACCCGCCGAACGCGAACGCCGCGAAAGAATTCAAGCCGAAAAAAGCGCAACTCGTTTGCGCACGCCTTTTGAGCAAGAACGCGCCGCCAACATGGCAGCAGCGGCGGCGGGTAGTACGTACACGCCAGAAGCATACAACGTAACCACGGCTGCCCCAGCTTTCCAAGACCCCCGTTTGCTTGGTGCAACCCCTGCGGACACAATGGTAAAAGGCCCGACTACAGACGACAAAACCGGTCAAAAACTTCCCGCATCTGCACCCGCAGCCAACCTCAAACCCGCTGCACCCGGTGGAAAGCCTTCTGCACAAGCAGGGCTTGGTAACTTGGACGTGTCAAAGTTGACTGAAACAGCGCTGGCAACAGCGGCTAAACAACCCAATCCTTTTGCTGCGGATGTCACAAAAATTGGCGAAGAAAGAGTCAAGGCTAAAGAAGCCGAAGTCGCTGGGCTAGAGGCTATACAGAAGCAGTACTCTGACATCTTTAAAGGACGTAAAGAGCGTCTGGACAAGAAAGAAGGCGACATCGAGACCATGAAGGACCAAGGCCTTGGACTTGCGTTGCTGCAAGCAGGCGCTGCCATGATGACTACACCCGGCGGTATAGGTGCGGCTATTGGTAAGGGTGTTGATGTTGGCAGCAAGCAGTACGCCGCAGGCATCGACAGAGTGCGTTCAGCCCAAGAGAAGTTGTCTGATGCACGCGACCGCTTGGAAGAAATTGAAGCCAATCGCGGTGAGATGTCCGCCCGTGAGTTGCTCAAAGCTCAGAATGAAGTTAAGACCGCTGGTATTGGCGCTCGGGAAGACTTGCTCAAAGCCAACATGCAGATGTACAACGTCAATCGCGAGACTGCACTTAAGATGGTGGACAACCAAGTTAAAGTCGGCCTTTCAGTGTATGAGCAGCAACAGCAAAACGCCCGTACTCAGATGCAGGTTTCCGCGCAAAGGGACACACCAGACCGCGTTGTGTTTGACCAACTGGTTAAGGCTAATCAGGGTGATGCGGTCAAGGCGGCTGAGGCTTTGCAGAAGATGAAGGCCGAGAAGTTCAACATGTATGAGGCATACAGCAAGTACTTGACCGGATTTGCTGGTAAAGATACGCTTACGCCACCACTTGCCTTCGATCAATTTGCTACACAGTTTGCAATTCCAACAACAAAAGCTCCCGGCAAAGGCGCTACTGTACTGACACAGCCGTAACTGGCATAATTCCTTTAGGCGATCAATTTTCCGGGCCACGCCTCCCGGACACAATTTGCGGATAGAACATGGCTGAATACATACAACTTCCCAGCGGTGCGTACCTTGAATTAAAAGAGGGTCAGTCGCCCTTAGAGGGAATGATGGCCGCTCGCCAGCTCTATCCTGACGCATTTAAAAAAGAAGAAGTTAAACCCAAGCAAGACACTTCTGGCTTCAAAGCGGCAGCATCTGCTGGTGCTACCCGACTGGGGGGTGAGTTTGAACTGCTCAAGGGTAAGCTTGGCGTTAAGAGTGAAGCCGAAGCGCAAAAAGAATATGAAGCCGCACAGAAACGTGCACAAGAGCGGTTTACTCCAACAGAAAAAGGCTTTACTGAAGACCCGCTTTTAAAGTTTCGGGAACTTCTTGGCGGGTCTGTTCCCTACATGGCCGCTCCAGCAGCCGCAGGTCTTGCGGCTTTAGCCGCTCCCGTTTCCGTTCCAGTTGCGGCAGGTCTTGGTTTGCTGGGCGCAGGTGCTGTGTCTACTGGACAGTTTACAGGCTCTAACTTAGCCCGTCAGATGGACACAGGCAAGACGCTGGAAGAGGCCAGCCTTGGCAAAGCTGTAGCCGCAGCCGTTCCGCAAGCACTGATTGATACCGCCGCTATGGCGTTGATTCCCGGTGTGGGCAAGCTTTTTGGTTCCGTAGGCTCTAAGCTAACAACCGAACAAGCTAAAGCTATTGCCAACCAGACGCTTAGCAAAGCGGCGATGGACTACACCGCCAAGACGGGCATGGCCATGGGCCGTGAAGGCATTACCGAGGTCGCCCAGCAATCACTCGAACGCTTGCAGGCAGGTTTGAACATTGCTGACCCAGAAGCCCGCAAAGAGTACGTTGATAGTTTCATTGGTGGCGCAGTGCTGGGCGGAACTTTAGCCCCAGTCGGTCGTGCGTTTGAGCGCAGCAGTGCAAAAACACAGGCAGCCAAAGCCGAGCGTGACGAACGCAACTTGTTGTCCAAAGAAGCTGCCGAGCAAGAGCGCCTTGTTCAAGAGCAAGAGGAAGCCAGACGCCAGACCCCTGAGTACGCGCTTGAAAAAGCCAAAGAGCTGCAAACTCTTGAGCAAGAGAAGATTGCGCTGCAACAGCAAGAGCGCAAGGTAACCAAAAATTCTCCTACCGAGGCAGAGGATAAGGCGTTCAACAAAGAAATCCGAGAGCAGCTTCGCGTTAACAAGTTGGCGCGAGATGAGATTGCTCCCGAGGTCAACCGCTTGAAACAGACAGGCGTGTACCAACAGGCGCTGGAGCAAGAACGCGTTGCAGGTATGTCTCCAGAAGACTACATGTTGGAGCAAATGAGCCAGCAAACGGGTATTCAAGCCGCTGGCAGGAAGACAAACAAAGGGCAGTTGTTTCCAACCGAAGCGCCTGCTCCCGCAGACACGACTCTACAAGACTACGCCACAGAACAACTGACAGCGGCACAAAACGTTGGGGCATTGACCACAAAAGACCGTCTTGACTATTTAATGCAAGACCCAGAGAAGGCAAGGCAGTTGCTTGCAAACCGCACACCGTTGCCCGGAGTAGATGAAAAAGAACAAAAGATTATTTACAGCGCGTTAGTTGGGCAGCTTAAAGCGTACGACAAACAACAAGCGGAACAAGAAAAACAGAAAGCCGCGCAGTTAGAGCGTGTACGCGGACAGATGGCTGGCACAACTCCCGGCTCTGAGCTTATGCGGACCGCGACCCAAATGCCTGCTGTGCAGGCTGCGGAACAACAGCGTGCTATAGACGAAGCTCGTTTGCGCGTAGTCACGCCTGAAGTTGAAGGCCTGCAAAGACTTGGTCAGACCCTTGACTACAGCCCTGCACAAGCACTGCGCCAGTCTTATGAAACAAGAAAAGCCAGCGAACAGCAAGACGAAGCTCTTGTTCAAGGACTATTAGACACGTTGCCTAAAGGCGGCATGATTACACCCGGCCAAGTGTTCCAAGGTCTGGGTGGCGGTACGGCGCGTGAGCGTAGCGATCTGCTGACTCAACTGGCTGTTGCCCGAGAATCCAGCGGCAAATCAAAGACGGGCGGTGTCAAAGACAACGACGTATCACGCGGCATTATTGAGAAGCTCCGCGCTTTAAAACAAACGGAGACAACCGGAACGGGTGCGGAAACCGCCCCTATGCAAACAGTACTTGCTGGCATTTCTGTGCCAGAAGCGCGTGCTAAAGAAGCCGCAGCAAACAAATTTGCTGACCGGCAAAACCAACAGTTGTTGGCGTTTACGCGCATGTTGGGTAAAGTAAATAGAGGCACGCTAGTACTACCGGACACATTTAAACAACGCTCCGATGCCGTCAAGCAAGCGTATCTTGAACTACACATAGACGAGATTAACGCTAGGCGCGATGCGTTTGGCTTGCCTCCTATGGCCGACTGGGAACGCGGCGAAGCTCGTGCTCGTGTCATGGAAGCGCTTAATGAGTTGGGTGATCGTTGGGGCAGCGCAGCTAACGCAGGGCCTGCTGGCCAGCGCCAGTTCGGATCACAACTACAAGCGGTTGCCGCACTGCAAGAGCAGATGCGTACCAACATCCAGAAGACTGTGGCCGGAGCCGCACAGCGTGCAAACTTAAACGCAACAAATGAAGTAGCTGAGAAGACTGGCGCTACGCCCACACAGTACTACACAGAAGATGAAAAAGGCAACAAAAAACCCGCCAGTATTGAGCAGCCTGCAACTGGCAAACGTATTGCAGCCCCCGCCGAGCTAACCCTGCGCGGCGAAGCACGTACTGAGCCGTCCACTGAGGACATGATTGAAGCGTTGTTATCTCAAACAGAAACACGCGAACGCGCAGTGCCTACGGAGGCAGTCAAGCCAGCTAAAAAAGTTACAGACCTTGGGGATATAAAGCAACTACTAGAGAAAGAGCGTTCTGGTGGCAAGCTAGAGCCCATGGGCAAAGGCTCCGTTCAGTTACTTCAACAGCTTCAAGACATGTTGCCGCAGACAACAGATGCTGACTTTAAAGAACTAGCTCGCAAAATTGTTCGTCAGATTTACACAGGCAACGAGCCTAATTTGTTTGACGTTCGCGATCTGGAAGAGATGACTAAAGGTATGGAAGCCGCAGGTCAAAGTGCAACACGCCCCGGCGTTACTCCAGAAGAACTACAACGCACCAGCGCTCAGCCACAACTTGACTTGTTTGCTGACAAAGATACGCAAACACAACGTGCCACACCGCGCAACTTCCAAAAGATGTTGGACTCGGGCAATGTGCAAAGACTTCGTCAAGCTATTGCGCAACTAAACAAAGACTCTGAAAACGAAGTGGCTGCTGTAGAGGAAACGCTTACAGATGCGCAAGAACAGCTTGCTAAAGCAGAAAAGATTACAAAGAAAGCTCTTGACAAAATTGAAGCCCTTGAAGAAGGCGCTGATGTTGGCAGTTCGCCATTAGCAGACCAATCGTCTGAAGCGTTTGCAACCGTCAAAGCAACGGATGAAAAATTAAAAACACGTTCTAAAGTTGCGCCAGAGACTTCAAAGTTTGTAGCCGAGTACGGTTTGAAGCCTACAAACAAGGCAGACGATGAGATTAAAGTTGCATGGGCTGAAGCGACGCGTGATGTTGTAGCCGCCGAATCTGCTTTACAAGCGTTGCCCTTGCGGATTGCGTATTTGACTGAGATTCGTAACAGTGTTGCCAAGCTGTCTAAAAAAGGTAAACAAGACCTAGTTGCTTTGATTGACGAAGCGTTGCGCTTTGGCAGAGACCCAAACAACCCTGCATCAATGCGCGACAGCTTAGAGCAGAAAGAGTTTGCAGAACTTAAACAGTGGTTAGATCCGGATACAGCAAACACAGAAATTAAACGTCTTAAAACTACGTACAACTTAGCCAAGAGAGCATTAGGCCCTGCGCGTGAACGTGTGGATGCCGCCGTTGCTGAATACGAAGAAGGTAGCGTTGTTCGTAAAGCACTGGAACGAGAACAGAAAAAAGCACAAGACGCTTTAGCCAAAGCGCAAAGAGATGAACAGGCAGCGCGAGCGGCTGTAAAAGCAGAACAAAAACAAGAAACAACTACGGAAGAAGTCGGCACACCAAACGCAGAATACCGAGCCGCACTACAACGCGCTCGTGAAGGTTTGAATTTGCCCGGTGTTCGCAATCTGGTGGACACAACTGCTATGAAGCAGACCATCTTTAATTTGCGCAGTGCCATGGGGTCGTTTGATGCGCAGTTGGAAAACAAACAGCTGACTGAAGAAAAGCGTGCAGAAATAGAAGCTAAGCGCGAGGATGCTGCCAGAAGGTTGGAGTCTGTTTATCAAGACGCACCACGCATTACGTCTGAAATCAAAGAGAACGGTCAACTTGATCTGGAGCGGGCGTTTGATGATGCCCAAGCCAAAGCTTACGACAAACAAGTTGCCAAGCGCCGTACGCGTGCGGGTGAGTCGCCCCCAGTTTTACCATCCAGCAGAACTGGCCCCGTTGTTAAGGGCGTGCGGAACCAACGCATATCTCAGTCAGGGGAAACATCAGAAACAGAGGCAACAAAAGAAGCGGCCACAGCGCTTGAGAAGCTTGCAGAAGAGCGTGCTACGTTGGCTGACTTGGAACGTCGCGAGAAGTTCTTGCGTGACAACGGTAAGGCTAAGTCCGGTGGTCGTTTAACACCGGCGTTTAAAGCGCTACAAGCGCAGATTACAAATCAAAAGAACGTTGTAGCAGAAGCCGCCGAAGAACAGGGCAAGATTGTTGCCGAAGTTCGTGAAACAAAACAAGCGCTTGGCAAGAAGAGAATTCAAAACGTTGCGTCCGAGACTGAAGTTGGACTGAAGGGCGAAGAAGCCAAAATTTCTAAAGCGCCTAAAGTTCTGTTCCGTACAGTAACGCGTGGCCCAACATCTTTGCAAACTGCGCAAGTAGAACGTCTAGCCGAACGGATTACCAAAGACTGGGCCAACGCTCCCAAGATTGTGGTGGTGGCTACTGAGGCAGACTTGCCTGTGCGTATCCGTGGACAGATTGTTCGAGAAGGCCGCAAAACCGGCACAACACCCGGTCTGTTTGATACACAGACAAAAAAGGTGTATTTGATTGCGGACAACTTAAGTAATGCTAACGATGTAATTTTAACAATTGCACACGAAGCGGCAGGACACTATGGCTTGCGTGAATTGTTAGGTAGTTCGTACACCGCCACAATGGACAGTCTGTACGGTGGTAATTTAGAAGTTCGGTTACGAGCCAACGCCAAAATTAAAGAAAACAAAAAGCTGTCAAAACAAATAGCAGTTGAAGAAGTTTTGGCTGAAATGGCGGAAGATCCTAACCCAACGCCCATAGAGAAAAGCGCTTTGCGTCAGTTGTACGAGCGTTTGCGTGCATGGTTCCGCACTACGTTTAACTTAAGTAATGTTACAGACGCGGAAGTGCAACAGCTTGTTGCCAACGCACGCCGCTATGTTATTGAGGGTGGCGTAGCTGGCGAAGGGCAAGCACCTGTTGGCGAGACAACATACAGAACCAAAGCAGCCTCCCCAGCCAACGCACTTGAAGCATTAGCGCAGGACATCACCACTCAACCTAAGACACTCAGAGAAAAGTTGGGCAGCAACCTTGCTCTGCAAGCTGAAATGCAAGCGGTGGATATGCGTGCTGGGCTGCGCGACACCCTCAAGTTTGGTGACGACAACCTGTTTACCCAAGCCATGTACCATGTACGCAAGGCTGAACAGAAGATGGCGCAGATGTTCACCGTCATGAACAGCGGACCACTGGTTGCGTACAAGGATGAGAAAGGTTTTGTTGGCTACCGTAGCTCCAACGAGAACAGCGCTCGTGATGTGTTTGATGCTATTGCCGACATTCCTGTGGACGACCCACAGCTGAAGACCAACATTGCTCAGGCTTATATGGTTGCGCAGCGTGCTGCTAACAAAGGCTTGTCCAAGCTTGACCTTGGCGAGTTAGGTATCACTGAGGAAAAACTTAAAGCCGCCTTAGCTGCGGCTGATGCTGACCCTGCCTTGAAGAACGCGCTTGAAAACGTCCGCCGCAAGTACAACGCCTACAACAAAGGCATGATTGAGTTTCTTGCCTCGACTGGGCGTATCTCTAAAAAAGTAGCCGCAGACTTGCTGAAAGACGGCGACTATGTTCCTTTCTATCGCGTGCGTGAGAACGGCACGGCTGAACTGAACTTTGGCAACAATGTTACATTCAACGTGGGCGACATTCGCCGCCAGCCATATCTTGCCGAACTTAAAGGTGGTGAGACCAAGCTGTTGCCACTGAACGAGGCTATCCAGCAAAATACTTTGCTGCTGACAGACATGGCGTTGACTAACAACGCCGCCAAGAGCGTGGCGTACGGCTTGCAAGCACTGGGTAAAGGCAAAGGTCCTGTTGACCCCAAGACCGGTAAACCTACGGACGTGATGGCCATCAAAACAGGTCTTGGCCCTGACGATGCTAAAGTTATTCGCTTCTACCAAGAACCTGATCCAAACAAATCCGACGATAAAGGCGAGCGCCACATTGTGGTGAACACCAAGGGTACTGCCGCCGAAGGCATTCCTGCTGAGCTAGTGGTGCAAAGTTTGGAAGGCGCAAGTCTTGCCCTGCCCGGGTTCCTCAAACTGGGTGGTGTTGCCGCTGATCTGTTGCGTGCCGGTGTAACCCGCACTCCTCTGTACATTGCCCGCAAGTTGCTTCGCGAACCTATGGCCGCATCCTTCACTGGTGGCTTGAACAACAACGCGTTCTCTGCTGTCTTTAAGGCAGGCGCTGAGTTTGTTCGCATGAGCCGTGGCACCAGTGACTCACAAGCCAAGCTGATTGAGAAGGGTTTGATTCAGTCCAATATCTTTGCAGGCGATATGTCTGACATGAAGAAGATGGCGCTTCAGCTTGCCAGCGGAAAAGACCAGAGCGTGATGGATAAAGTGTTTGCCGCCGCCGACCGGTACGCAATGCGTGCCGATGCTGCCACACTAGCGCTGGTGCTCAAGAACGCTGAAGAAAATGGCTTGTCAGAAGTCGAAGCCGACATGATGACGATGGAGTCCATGAACTTCTACAAGCGCGGTCTGTCGCCTACGTTGCAGTACGCCAGCCGCCTAATCCCGTTCTTTAACGCCCAGATTCAAGGTCTGAACGTATTGGTTAAAGCCGCCCGGGGCAACATGCCTTTCGAAGAGCAACAGCAGATTAAGCGCAAGTTCTTTAACAACGCTATGTTGCTGATGGGCACCGGCCTTGTGTACGCCATGGCTATGGATGACGACGAGACCTTCCGCAACGCTCGCCCAAGGGACAAGTACTCCAACTTCTTCATGCCGATTCCCGGCGTGGATGAGCCACTGAAGTTGCCAATTCCTTTTGAAGCCGGTTACTTCTTCTCTCTGGCTGTGGCCGCAGTTGACGGTATGCGTGCTGAAACTGATGGTAAGGCGCAGTTCCAAGCTTTGCGCGATTTGTTCTTAGGTTCTGTTCCCGGCTACTCATCCATGGGCATGCCGCAGATTGCTAAGCCTGCGTTTGAGGTGTGGAGCAACAAGAACTTCTTGACTGGTGGCAATTTGGAATCGTTGCGTTTGCAGGGGCTTGACCCCGAAGCGCGATACCTTGCTACCACCACTGAGTTGGCCAAGCAGATGAGCAAAGCTATACCAATCCTGTCGCCTATCCAGATTGAGCATCTTGTGCGCGGCTACTTGGGCGTGCTACCTTTGGTAGCCGCTGCTGGGGCCAACAGTTTGTTTGAACGTGAAAGCAAGGGTGAGAAGCCTGCAGGCCGTGCGTCTGACCTGCCGTTGGTGGGCACAGCCTTCCAGAAAAAATACGGCGGGGCAGATTCCGACGTGGTGTTCCGTGAAGCCAAAGAAGTTGAGCAGGCTCGCAATACTTTTAACGACATGCTTAAGAGTGGTCGCAAAGAAGAAGCGGCAGAGTACCGCAACACGCACCGCGCTGAGCTTGTTATGGCCCCCGCCGCAGGGCAGTACCGCCAAGTGGTAGGCCGCATTAACGCAGACATTCGCCGTACACAAGAACGCAACGACCTGACGCCTGAAGAAAAGCGCTTGCGGCTAGATATGTTGGACAAAGCTAAGCAAGATCGGGCTGAAGCTTTTATCAAACAGTTGCGCCGTGCGGAAGAGCGGTTAGGGGGCTAAATAGGACGCAGGAAATTTCCGATAAAACCATACGCCTAGTTGGTGGTTCTTGATACCCACGATAGCCCGCGCTTGAATGCGGTGAGGGAGAGCGGCACGTAAGCCTAACTCCCTCACCTTTTCAACGTCTAGCCCCGGTACGAAGAAACCCTCACCCGGCCTTAGCTTCGCCCACGGATATATTATTACCATCAAAGACTTCGTCCCTAAAAGTTATGTGCATGGTGTTCACACGCATGGCAGGGCCGTTGGTACGGGACAGCATATCTTTCTTGACGTACTTGCAGGTAAACAACTCCTCCATCTGCGCCTTGAACTCGTCGTAGCCGAAGCTCATGCTCACGCAATGCTTCTTGAGTAACTGCTCCTCGATGTAGAACTCTCGGTAACCCGGTGCCATAAGCCCGTGTTCTACCCTGCCGAGCACCTTGCTCTTGGTGGTCGAGCGGTCAACGATGTCGCCGTTATCGCCCCACGCTGCCAAGATTTTGCCCTCGACTTTCTTCAGAACAATGAAGCTTCCGTAGTTGTCGCCGATGTAGGCGTTCAGCACGTCTTCAGCAGAGCGCACGCTAGTCTTGATGACGCCACGAGCTTTCTCCACAAGTCCTTTCAGAGCGTTGATGACCTTGTTGATCTCCACGTCTAGGATGCCTGAGTACTCTTTACGCAGAAGAATTGCCGCCGCTACAGTTGTAGTACAGCCTGCATGCCAGTAGCGCTCATCGTCGTTGAAGTTCATGACTTTTTTCAGGTGAATGTGTACCTTGCGCACAATTTCTTCAGCCGTCTTTTGATTGACAGCCAACCACCTGACCCACGCTTCACCGGCTACGCCGTAGTTACGCTTGATCTCAAGCAAGGTCGTGCGCTCCTGCGCTGTAAACTTCAGCTTTACATGTGGCGTCCACTCAAGCATACGCAGTAGCTCGCCGTTAGAACTGTGAGCCCGAGCCCCCGCCATGTAGTCGGTCAGCTTCGTGTTGGACGTCATGGTACATGTGGCAGTCCACGTACTATTGTTGATACGTTCCTTGTTGGAGCCGGACTCCATACGCTCTTTGCCCTGACCCTCTGCGTAGTCAAAGATAAAGGCAGGCGCCCACTCCATGTCTTTGCGTTGGGTGTTGGTGATCTCGTCAATCAGAAGCGGCATGCTGTTAAGCAAACCCGCCCGTTGTTGCATCGCAACAGGAGAAGTGCTCTTGCCTGTGCGGTAGCGTAGCGGGTGACCCCACACGCCTGCCTTGGCACTAAGTACTAGGGATTTACCCGTACCTGACCACTGTGAACCAATGTGCCAGACGAAGCCTTCGTACTCTGTGAAGCGCATAAGCGGTGATCCAAAGGAATCCAGAGCCACAGCCAAGGCTGTCTCCATACCTTCTTTCTCCACAAAGATCGTCTTCCATAGGTGTTTCCACGTAGCCAATTCGCCCTTGCCGTTGGTGTTGCGGTTGATGTTCTCAAGCCCGGGCATGGGGATGCGTGTCTCACGTCCGTCTTTACTGAATACGCGGTTGTTGTAAACAAACGACTGATCTGCCTGCCATCCACATTGGAACGGAACTTCGACGGGTTTGCGGTTCTGAGAAGCCTCACCCACGCATGAACGCACGTACTCAAACAGCGTCTTGTCGTGTCCCGCAAAGGTGCTGACGATGTTCTGACTGGCCAACCACTTGAGCGTCTCGTCCTTGCTGACAATAGATTTCTGTGGGAAGTTAAGCGTCTGCACGCCTTCGGGACGGACAGCGGCCATGTGAATCAGGTGGTCGTTCTCCATCTTCAGGAGGTCAACCACAAACAAGTCGTAGGGAACCAGTTGAATGTTCTTCTTGCTCTTTTTGCCTTCTTCGTCTTCCTCGGTGCGTGTGCAATACACGCCGCCATGCTCGCCATAGCTGTAGCCACGAGGGGGCACAGGACGTACCACGCTAGGTGCTAGGGGTAAACCCGTATCTTCTGGCTCGTATGCTTCCTCAGAGTCAAGCTCGGACTCATCAAAGTCTTCTTCGGCAGGCGCCGACAGCATGATTTCCTTGGCGGTGTTGTCCACCTTGATCTCGCGCCCCAGTATCAGGGGGTTGGTGATCTTGCCCCAGTGCTTACATTTTGTGCAGATGCCGGGGTTCTCGCTGTCCATTTTCATGCATGCGTATGGCCCTTTGATCTCAGACATCTTTTGGTGCATCCGCTCATGTGGGTACGGGTGCATGTCTGACAGCCAGATAGCCTTCTCTGCGCCATCCTCACAGACCTTCGCCCAAGACAGGATTCCTCGCCAGATGGGTTCCTTGCCATCTTCCGAAGCCGTGGCAATGTAGTCCTGAATCTGACCGCACTGGTTCTCAAAGTTCCCAAACAACGTGTAGCTGTCTTGAATCAACTTAACCTGAGCGCGTGTCTGAACACCTTGTGGGCGTTGACCGGGCAGGTCTAGCTTGGGCGCGGGAGTGTGAACAACCGGTACCTCTTCCAACTTCTCATAAACAAGTGGCGAAAAAGTCGAGAAGTCAAAGATGTCGCCTTCTTGTACCACACGCACAGGGCGCGGCGTCGCGTACTTCTTCTTGTTGTTAGCAGTTCCGGGCACACGCAGAATCCTTGCGGTATCTGCCGTGACCGCCATGTCGATGGTGAAGCCTTCTTGTTTGCACAGACGCTTCAAGTTCTCCGCAACAGGTTTCCAAATAGCCGCAGGAATCTCATCCTTCAATGGCCAGTAGCAATGCAAGCCTCCGCCTGAGTCAACCACCCATGGCGTACCAAGAACATCAAGCCCAGACCTTGTCAGAAACTCGATCAGTGCATCAGCCGCCGCTTTCTTGGAGGCATACCCGTCCAAGTCCACAAAGAACGACTTGAGGTACTGAGCTTCTTCAGCGCCGCGCTTCTTGTCAAAGGTAGCTACGCCATAGAAGACGTCGTAGTTGTTGGCGTGCCACTGCTCGATCGTCGGGATGAGGTCGTCAATCTTGTCTGCATATACATGCTCTTTCTTTTTTGTGAGTTCTACCGCGCAGTACAGGCCAAAACCTTCGGACGGCAAAACCACCGCTAAAAACTCAGCGGATGTCATGTGTATCCTTTGGTTATAGGGGGGTGTCGTCGGCGTGAGTTATGCCGTCAGCAAAGCCGTCAGCGAAACCTTCATCGTATTTGTTCTGCACGGCGTCTATTGCCGCCGCTAGGCGTGTGCAGAGTTCTTCTACCCACTCCTTTGGAAGCATCTCGTTGCCCATCAGGTACACCTGACGCAAAACTTCTTCGTCACTCAGGTTTCTAGGTTGAATGCTTTGCATGTCTTCCTCCAAGCTTCTTCGCCCGTGCCGGACGACTTTAAAATATTAAGAAGAGCTTCCACCGCAGGGCGGTAAGCCACGAAGACTTCGCCACCACTGAACCAGTTGTAAACAGATTGCCGAGAGGCGCCTGTTGCTTTCGCTAGTTTCGTGACAGGAAAGTCATGATGCACAGCCCATCGCCCGAGTTGGTTGCCCAACGTCTTAGGCGCTCGTTTGACTGCGCTAATAACTTGTGGTGAATATGGCATGATGTAGGTGGGGGTACTAGCCGCTCGTCCGCAAGCATGTTGCACGACGTTCCCCCCGAATTCCTTTACTCGTTCTCATCCCAGTCGTCCACCATGGCAGACAAGTCAGCCTTGGCCTTGGGCACAGCGTTGGGCTTCTTCTCTTCCTTGCGGACTACGGGTTCCTCATCATCCTCGGCAGGCAGAGGGGCGGGTTTGGCTTTGGCCTTAGCCTTGGCCGCAATCGGCTCGTATGCGGGCGCGTCTTCTTCCTTGGTCAACTCACCCATGGGACGCTTGCCTTCAAGCTTTAAAGGTGCGGGGGCGGCAACGCTGTCCATCTTAGAGAAAGACATTGTGATCGCCTTAACAGCGGTGTCTGTCTTGCCTTGTTCCTGAATGGTTGGGAACTCGTCGTCAGTCAACCAACGCATAGCCTTGAAGAACAACTTAGGCGCTTCAGACTTGGTGTCAAACTTCATGCGCGTGATGACTTCAGATGGGTCAATGTTCTGTGCGCCCAAGTGACGAGCGTATGCTTGCAAGGCACGGTTGTCGCCTTCTTCTTTGCCAAACACAGACTTAGCAGGCACAGTCAACTTCAACACAGAACCTTCCATGTCGTTAGCCAATACTACAGCAATGTGTTGTTGGAAGCGGCAAGCGCGGCTATTGTTTTGACCAGAACCGGCAATGTTCTGTTGGCACCCATCGCACTTGTTGTGCTGTGGGTTGCTTGCCTCAGGGCTTGGTGTCTTGCCGTCTTGTGACCAGCAGTCAGGCGCAGAGACTTCGCCATCGTATGCTTTCGCATAGAACACGCGTGAAACATCAGGCGCGGCATTGACAATGACTACGTCGAGGTAGCGCTCTTCGATAGCGGCGATCTCCTTGCCGCCCTCGTTCAAACGAAACACACCGCCTTTGATGGAGATGCTCTTGGTGCGGTTACCTACTGCGCCACCGGCTAGGGCTCGGGCCATGGGTGACAACGATGTGCGGTTCTTTGCGAACGCGGGGGCTTGGGATGGGTTGAATAGAGCTACATTGCTCATAATGATTCTCCTGATTACTTAGTTGGTTTACGAACGGAAATGGCGTACTCTGTCATAGAGTTAAGCCCTGCGGGAACTAGACTGGGATTCTCTTCCAAGAACGTAGCCATGTTGGTCTGCGCAATACGCTTCTCCAACAAGTCCAACGCATCGTGTTCTTTGATGAACTCTTTGAACGAGTCCCAGTCCTGTGTGTTGTAGCGTGTCTTGGTAGACAGCACTACGGTGCCTTGGTCGGTGCGAACACTTGATACACCAAGCTTAAGCATCTGATCTTTGAGCGCGATCTTCACAACGTCTTGTTGACGTTTGATTTCTTCAATCTGTGTCTCGAACTCTTGAGTCAGCTCTTGTACGCGTGACTGCATCTTGCGGTACACCTTCGCCAACTTGTCCATAGGGACAATGACCTCTGTCGGCGACTCCTGAGGAGCAGGCTCCTCGTCATCTATATCTAGCATTTTACTTCTCCTTGAATTATTTTATTGTCAATGGTTTGACAGCATAGCACGACTGAATTGATTTGCAACTCCTTTCTTAAATATTTTTTACTTCGCTGTCGAACATGCCGACAAGCAAAGCGTGGTCAGAAACTTTTGTATTCATTGCCTTGAATAATTTCTTCTCGATGGGGCTTGACTCAATGTGTACCACAGTGACTTTGTCTGAGTCTTGCCCCTTGCGATCAGCGCGTGCTATGCACTGCGTATACATTTCTACTGACATAAGGGGACCAAAGAATACAACGGTGTCAGCGGCAGTTAGGGTAATCCCGTGGGCTGTCGCTTGTGGTTGCAACACCAACACGCGGATGTTGTCAGTAGTCTGAAAGTCATTGATGATGTGCCCACGTTTTGTTGCAGACACGTCGCCATGAATTTGGTCGACGGCATAGCCGTTCTTGGTAAGGTGCTTGACGATGGTGTCAATGCTTGAGCGGAACAGCGCAAAGATAATTACCTTGCGGGATGTCTCCTCCAATACCTCCTCCAGTACACCAAGGCGAGGCGCGGCATCGAACTCCACAACTTCCTTCTCGTCTGTGTATGCGGCACCACAACTGATTTGTAGCAACTTGTTTACGGCAACGCCTGCGTTGACTGCGCTGATTGTTTCTCCGGCAGCTTGGAAAAGCATCTGCTCTTTAAGTAGTTTGTAGTACTTAGCTTGCTGTGGCGTCATTGGTACTTCGCGTGTGACTGTGATGACTGGTGGCAAGTCAAGGCACTGGTCTTTGGTGAAACGTATTGCGGGTTGTAGTGCCGCGAACACTAATTCCTTGGCGTTAGCCTTGGGTGCCCACTTGAACATGCTGATTTTGTTCATGACCTTGTCGCGCCATGATGTCTGGAACTTAGGCACACCACTTGGATTAACAAAGCGAGCCAAGCCATACGCATCAACAGGCGACTGCGATGCGGGCGTGCCCGTCATCATCCACAAATATGTTTCAGGTTTGATGATTGATGCAAGTGTCTTCCATCTGCGAGTAGACGGGTTCTTGTAAGCGTTAGCTTCGTCAACAATCACGAGGTCGAACCTACCATCTGCATTTATCTCAGACGCAATTAAGTTCAGGCCATCGTAGTTGGCAATCACAATCTCGTAGTCTTGCTGAATCATTTCAATACGCCGACTAGCTTGAGTATGGTGCGCGACAACGGCGCTTCTGTGTATCACGCTTCGGTTGATGTCACCCATCCACGCGCTGTGCATGATAGACAAGGGGCAGAGAATTAGTATGCGACGAACTTCACCACGCTTCATCAAGAAGTCAGCCGCCCACAATGCTGAGAGCGTCTTGCCAGTTCCGGGGTCGTTAAAGCAGAACGCTCTGCGGTTAAGTGTGAGGAAAGCCGCTGTCTCTATTTGGTGAGCCATTGGTATAAACTTTCCGGGCCAGTCATAGCGCCTAGTGATAGGCGATGGGACATCCTTCACACCAAGATTGCGTAGTACCCTTGCCTCATCTAAGCCCCAGTACACAGCAACTTCGTAGACACCTTCTGTCTCAGACAGCACCTTATGCTTTGGAATGATCGCGTACTTGTTTGGGTTACGTGTGCGAAGTACGAGCGCCTTGTCGTCAACTATTTGCATTACGCATCTTCCTTCAACCTAGCCCAAGGCGAGTTGTCTGAGTGATGGTTTAGTTCTTCCATCTTTTTATTTGTATGTAGTCGCGCTGACGCATCAGACCAAAAGTCATCTTCTATCTCCGACACATCTACCCACGTATCACCAAACTTTGCACGCCATAAGTTGACAAGTTGCGATAGCGGTATGGAATACACAGGGTGTTTATTAGGGTTGAACACCGTCATGGTTACGTGTTCATCCGTCTCATCCATCATCTTTATTAACTCACTTTTCACTTTTCCCATTTGCTTCTCCTCGATTTATTTTGGATTTCGACACACATACTTAGAGCGGTCTGTTAGGAAGTGAATCTCTAGCTCGCCTTCTCTTCTCATTCTGTCGTACGCGGCTTTGTAGAACGGGTCCTCAACTACTTCTTGTAGATCAACCCATTCATGTCCAAAACGCGCTACCCACAGATCAATAAGTCTTGCAGTCGGTATGTCACTTAATAGAATGGTCCGACTTTCTTGCATACGAACGGTTTGCGCTCGCGTCTTTAACGCGGAGATTCGAACGTACGGTCTTTCCTCCTTTTGATAGCGCTCTTTTGTGGTCGACATCTCTGCCATCTCCTTTGTGTACTAGTCCTTCCTTCTCCATCATGTCGCGTGCTTTGTTGCGTGCGGCACGCTTCTTCTTGACCATCGGTGTGCCGTCATAGTTGGCGTACTCTTTGGCATAAGGACGTGGTTTGTTTACGTAAGGCATGATTTTCCTTTCTTTGAATTACATGAGCGGCAAAGTATCTGGTAGTCAGCATGGCGTTTATGAAATGCTTGCCACGCATCTGATACTTGCGAACTTTTAATTACCCAACCTGCGCCGGTTGCATCGTTGGTCAGCTCAACTGTACCTTGCTCTTCACAAAAAGCCATAGCAATTTTCTTAAATGGTAACTTTTTATGGTCAACTGTGATAAGCGCGGTAGTTCCGCACGCTACGCAAACACGCGTTGCGGTGCTTTTGTATTCAGACATTTGGTCCGCTACTGACACACGTAGCGCACGCATCAAACTGTTGTCTGGCGTTAGTGCTCTGTTCCATGACCATACCTGAAACGTCACACCATTTTCTGAGTTAGCAATACAGCGTGGGTCGTTTGGAAAATTGGGGTTGACGATTCGTTTGTAGAAAGGAAAACTCCAACCTGTCAATGCATTGAATTGCATCACATCGGTATCGTTAAATAACACGCCATGCAACTGCCGATCAATCAGTGCCTGAATCTGTGCCTTGCGTTCTTTAATCGTTGCCATACTAGTGTTTTTTATTAAATTCGCAAGTCTTTACTGGGCACCAACCGCATAGTGGCGTTTGGTTTGGGTTCCACACGTCGTTGGCAAAGCTAGCTTCAAGCCGCGCTGTACGCTCACGATAGTCCCACCAGTGTTTGTCGGCATCTTCTCGCGCCATCGACATCTTGACCATATCATTTTTGACGATGAACAGCAACGCTGAGTTGACCTTGCGGATGTGTGGGAAGTGGGCGAACACCATCAAAGACATCAGTACAAGCTGATCTCTATCGGGGTACTTGTTGTTGCCAGTTTTCCAGTCACCCACCCACGCCGTGAGGTTGTCATCATCAACGATCAGGATGTCAGCAATGCCGCGCACCCATACGTCTTTGGTTTTCCAAGTTGTAGGCTTGAGGTCGACAGTCAGCGCCATCTCATACTCAGCAAGCTTGCGTCCGTTCTTCTTGAGCATGGCGTCCACCACAGGTTGAAACTGTGAGTACTCAGCAGGAATCGGTTTCCCATCCTGAATGTAGTGTTCAATAGCTTCATGTACCTGATTGCCGTAACGCGTTGCCTCAGTCTCCGTGAACGGGTAGTTCTTTAAGACCTTGACTTCGTAGTAGCGGCGTTGGCATCCCTCAAAATCTTTGAGCGACGAGTGTGACCATGCGGGTTGTTTCATAGTTGGGCTGAGTCCACGGCAAGGGATAGGCGGTTGGCAAAAGCGTTGACAAACTTCTCGTCACTACATAGATCGTGGTTCATGTCATGTAGTACAGCGTGTGTCATCTCGTGCCAGAACGTGTCAGACATTTCTTCTTTGCCAAGCTTGTTGCCCTGCATGTCGTGTGTCGCCATCCATATAATGCCGTGTGTGTAGTCAATCGTGGCAAGGATATTCTTTGTCTTTGCTTTCTTGACTTTGATGACTGCGTAAGTCTTCCTGCCCACAGTAATTTTCTTTGGTATCTGCATTGCTTCTCCTAGTTTTTTGCTAACCCATACCTACGGTGAGCGCCACCGTCAGCGTCCAATGGAATACCCTTCATGTAGGGCGGCTCCATAGTCATTTGCGCCAAGACCCAAGTCTTAGCGTCAACCACTTCATCATCAGGTACAACAGCAATCAGTTCATCATGCACTGTGCCTGCGATCGGGTATTTCTTTGCTACCCTCAACATACCATCCGTCATAACAATACGTGCCAATGCCTGCGTAATGTTGTTCGTTATCTTCCCTGCATACAACTTGGTAGCGTGTGGCCCGTAGACTGCTTGGCTCCTACCTTTGTCGTCCTTCACATAGCGAAGATCAGGGTACAACAACTTCATTCCGTTGGGCAATTCTATCTCGCCTTTGCGGAACGTAATGCATTTATACACCAGTTCATCACCATTGACAAGCGCCCTGTGTAAAGCTGTTTCACAGAGACTCCAGAACGCTACAACAGGGTACGCAGTTCTCCTATACGTGTCGATGATGGCTTTGGCCGCAAGCACATGATGCAGAAGCTCTTGCGTGGAACACGTATGCGGGATGTCAAACATCTTCTCATCGTTGCCGTCCCACTTGGCAAACGCCTGCGCATACTCCGAGTCAACGCCTAGCTTCTTTGCAAAGTCTTTGGAGTACCTTACAGGCGGAGCGCCGAGGAAACCTACCAGTAGTTGGGACGCGAAGGATGCCCAACCAAGCCCATAGCCACAGCCAAGTAAAGCCGATTTAGCCGATTGGCGTAAGTCGGGGTGACTATCTTTTGTGAGGTTCGGGATGTTGAACATCTGCGCACCGAACGCGGCGTAAGGGTCACCACCTCCCTTGAAGATGTCGAGCATATCTTCGTAATCCGAAAGCCATGCGAGAACTCGCGGTTCAATCTGAGATAAGTCCCCAACGACTAGTTGATGCCCCTCGGGAGCCATAATTGCTTTACGTAAGAATGAACCTCGCTTGAGGTTTTGCATGTTGATGGCCGAGCCTTTGGCCGCCGTCCACCTACCCGTCTGCGCACCGTAGTATGAGAGAGGTACCGGTAAGGCTCCGCGTTTACTAATGTCGAGGAATCTCTGAGCCCTTGTGCGCTCAGTGGTCGATTTAACCTTAAGACGCGCTTGACAAAGTAGGGCAACGTCTTCACGTTCACTGTTGAGCAACGTCTGGAAGAGGGCATCGTTCTTCGCAAGGGCAAGCGTTGTCTTCCCTGTGGTTTTACTCGTCTTGGTAGGCGGAACAACGCCCAGTTTTGTAAGTAGTTCAGCAAACTTTGGGTTCGATGCCAACTCAGCATCTTCCACGCCGAGCCTCTGTAATAGTTGTTCACGAGCGTTTCCTTCCTCGGCCAAGGCCTTGACTAACATTGGTTGATCTAGCAGTAACAGCGGGCGCGTGTACATCTTGAGCGTCATGTCTATAAGCCGTAGCTCTTTCGCAGGGTATCCATTGACCAAGCGTGCAAAGATTCGTTCGCATAGATATACGTCGTGTTTGCAATAGTCTGCAAGCTCAGATTCCAAGACCTCGTCCAACTCGGCCACACCATTGGTGCTGTGTACGGCTGTCCCTTTGGCGGGAAGATCAAAATCGACTGCAAGTTTGGCGAGACTGTTGCCAACCTCAACGCCTCTGAGAGCTCGCGCCATTGATAGCGTGTCGAAGATAAAGGCTGGATGTGTATCGTAGACCCACTCCATAATGGATACATCGAACTGTGCGTTGTGTGCAAGTACTGCGGTTCGTCCCCAGTCGACTCCAGAAAAGTAGTCACGTAGTCCCTCTGCGCTAACCCATCTAACTGGTTCATCGCTTCCGTATACATGGACGCAAGCTCCGAACGCTCTAAATTTATCATCACGTATGTACTCCTCGGTTGTCATCTTTGTAAGTGTGTAACCTTCTTTGGTATCCCAAAAGGTTTCGAAGTCGATGGTTATTATTCTGTCAAATGGTTTGGTCATTCGCGTTCCTCAAATCTAGCTTCCCGCAACCACGTATCAATACGCGCAACTTCATTCAGCAACGCGCTTCTAATTTGATTAAACATTTCAATATCTTTAGTTGACATGACGTGCTCTGGAGGGTCTCCCCATGATTCAAACCCCTCATGAACGTCATCCAAAAGCTCTTTCATTGTGGTTTTAAATGTAATCCGGTCGTCTCCCCCGTACACATCTACAGACGCATAGAAAGTCAAGGGGTCGTCCACACCTTTACCCCCAATCCCATCCTTGTCTTTTGTGCCCCAGTGTTTGTATTGATAGGGCATAAAAAAAGATAGGCTCCCGTGTTTTAAAAACTCCCCAACAGTAGCGTCCTTGACCAATTTTGATACGTTGTGTGCTAGTTTCTGTCTTTCAATCATTGCTTTCTCCTAGTTAAAGTTTTCTTTGGGTGGTGCGTCGAGGACGTTTAAGAAGCCGAAAAAATCGTTTGCCGCCAACATGAGTTGCGACGCCTCCATCTCATTACAGTTTAGGGTAACGACTCCTGCAATGTTGTCTTCAGCGCGGCCAACAATGACCACACCCTGTGCTTTGCCTTCTCCATAACACATCACCAACTTGTGTATGAGTAGCTTGAAGTGCACCTGTTCTTCGTCTGACATAGCTTGTACACGCTCGTGCAGTTCAGCGTCCGTCATTGGGTACTCGTCGTTCATGATATTACCTCCTTCAAAGTATGTAAGTTGTCTTCATTGATGACAACGGCTGTCCCCCCTGCGCCACGTATGCGGCTTAGATGAGACTCTTGTAGCGCGGTGGTTTTACCCTTCCCCGCTTTCGCTTCGATGCCGACGAACTTGCCGCCAGCGCACACGAGAAAGTCAGGCACCCCTGAGTTGCCGTATCCTGTTCCGATGGGCATGGCGTAGTACACGCCTGCCTCATCAAGTAGCTTTCGTATCTTCTTCTTGACTAGTACTTCCGGTGTTGCCATGGCAACCTCCTATAAATTAGGTGAGGGGGTCAAGTAGATTCCGCGCCCCCTCGTATCGCGGTTGGGAGTGATAGTAGTTGGTCATGTATCAAAGGGTTGACAACAACTACTACCGACAAAATGTGTTCGCATCTACTAGGCTTGCACAGATCGTCTTATCATAAACGTCAACCCTCTGAATTCTTTTCGTAATACTTCTTGGGCATGGGCGCATGCTTGTCAAGCATCGCACGCAACCATGTACTACCGCCCAACTGTTTTAGAATTGCTTTGTGCCGCGCTGTTAAGCGGAAGTCGGCACGCTCTAATGGCTCAATCGGTTTTGGTCTTGGCATTTTTCATATCCCTTACATAGCAAGCAAAGCTTGCGGCTGTGTCACCAAGGGCGTGCATCTTATCAAACTCACGCGCCACTTCTTCAAGCACTTGGTTACGTTGTGATGAAGACACATACACATCAAAGACGTATGGCTGTCCTGATTTCATTTGGTTCTCGTGCTCGATGCGCTCGAACTCATCATCTTCTGCTGTTTGAATCATATCAACCTCCAAAGATTTTCTTCAAGTAATCATACAACTCGCGTGCTTGCAAGACAGTCATGTGTTTGATAACTTCTTCTGGAGTCTTGCCAAACACAATCGTGTTGACGATACGCTTGCCCACGCCTTCGGGTTGTAGCGCGGCAATGCCTGAACTCTGTGGCTCGTGGGCATGTGCTTTGGACGCAGGCTTCGCCTTGACAGCAGGCTTCTTTGTGTACTTATGCGCGGCTTTCATTGGGATGTATTCATCTACCATTACGCGGTAGCCATGGTTATTATCCCGAGTAGCCAAACCAGCGCGGACAAATTGCGCCATGAGCGCTGTGACTGATGACTCTTTGAAGCCGTGTTTGATGAGATCACGACTAGCGGCGGCGGCAGTAGTGCCCGGGTGCAACTTGATGTAGTCAAAGGTTACGCGGGTTACGTTGTTCTTAATTTCAAATGCGGGTCTTTTAGACATGGTTTTTTCCTCGGGTTGTTGAACTGGTTTGTTGGTGGGGGTGGGTTCCCACGACTCGATTGCGTTTTGAAGTGCGGACTTAAGATCAGGCATGACCGTTCCTTTCTGTTATTGTTTCCAAGCGTTGTACATGTTTTGCTAGCAACCACTTGTCACCAAGCCTACGAATACCGCGTACCCATTGGCGTTGGTAGTTGCGGATGGTTGAGTGTGGTGCGTCATACGTTGCGAACAACTGGCGCACATGTGTCAGGTATCTAGTGTTCATTTGTTTCTCCTTAGAAGTTAAACTTGTCGAGGATTGCATCGACGTTCTTCTTGACGTCTTGACGGATAGCCTCGTTCTTGCGGAGGTCAGCAGGCGTAACGCCTACAAGTAACTGCTCCAACTGACTACGTGCAGTCTCAAGCGTTGTATCGTTTGTCACGTTCAATGCCTTGGTGAGATCACACAACTCAAGCGCACCATCGACAAGCGTGTCGTGGAAGCGCCTTTGCTTAGCCTCACCGCCTACATAGTCAGTCGTCAATCTGTCTGACATACGTTTGAGGTGGGTGCTAAGTCTCTCACGCACATCTGCCATAGCAGAGTCGATGCGTTCTTGTGTCAGAGATTCAAGGCGAGCCTTGAGTTCTGCCTGTGCTTGGTTACCCACGTCTACACGGAAGTCACCCGATGATGGGACAGGCATGTAGTTAACGCGGAATGAGAACTTGGTCATGATCTCATTAGCGGTAGGGTAGTCATCTCTCCTGAACATATCGCCGAGAGCCAATGCCTGCGCCGTGATAAGCGTAGGGTAGATAGCCACGAAGGACTTGACGATGGCCTCCATCTCTTCCTCGAACTCATTCATGCGCTCGGTGAACTTCATGAAGTTGACAGTCGGGAGAAGACGCAGACCTGAGTCAGACCAAGGCGCTGTGTTGTCGTATACGAATTGACGTGCACGACTGACCGCTTGTTGGATGACGTCCAACTCGGTGCGACCTGCGAGCAGGTGCTTGTTGACACGGGCGGCATCCTTTGCCCCCGCGTTCTTGCTTGCCACTACCTCATCGGTAGTAGTCTTGTCTAGCTTGCGTGCTGTCCACACAGAAGCGTTGAACTCCACAAGCATAGCGCATGTGTCGATGTTGTGGCGAGGTGTACTAGTTGTGTTCATGATTAACTCCTACTATATAAAGGTCTAAGATTACGGATTCCATTTGTTGCAGTTCCTCTTCGTTGATGTCATCAAACCAAACTTCGTAGACTGTGTCAGAGCCTCGTTTAATTTGGATTGATGCACGCTTGCGAACAGAGTCGTTAGGCCACCATCTAGAGTGATATGCAATGGGTGGTGGTACAGGTTTCTCTTTCTTCTTACGCATTACTTGGTTGAGAAAAAGATTTTGTGCTCGGCTAACATGCGACCGAACTCATTGATCGTAGCGAACAAAGCCACACGCTGACTTGTTGCTACTGTGTTGCAGAAGATAGACTGCATCTCTGCACGCATACGCCATACGTACTTGACGATGGCTTCTGCCTCTGTCCTGTCCGCTACGCGAGTAACGAACTGGAATACCTGAATCAACTGCGCCGTAGGGTTGTCGGACAGCGGTGCTGTGTCAGGTGATTTGATAACACGCGAGTACTCGCAGATCTCACGACCGAAGCGAATGAACGATGCCAATGCCTCTGCCGTAGTAGCACCGACAGTACCCGTGAGAGCCGCCTCAAGTGTCTCGTCGTCAAGCACACCCAGACCCGCATCGAGGATGTCACTAGCGGCAACCAATGAGCGAGGTGTAGCGTATGCAAGTTGCATAGACTTGGGGTTGAAGATGAAGCCGTTGTCTTTGGACAAGTCCTTGCCCTCGAACATACCGCCCTTCTCGTAGTCAAGGAACGATTGCATGACGCGTGGCTCGTTGCTAACGAAAGCAATAATCATTGGATTGACGCCATTGTCAGTAGCCCACTTGACCCACTCGTCACAGCTAGGCTTACGCATCTTGACGAACACAAGACGATTGCGTAGGTGAGCCTGAATAGAATCACCAAGACCCTCGACAGATAGGTTGGTAAAGCACACAACCACGCTACCCTCAGGCATGCTTAGGTTACCGACTCTGCGCTCATAGATGATCGGAGCCAATACGTTCTTGATGAACTGTGGTGCCTTGGCAATCTCATCAAGACCTACGAGGATAGGCTTGGAGTTGTTGACACCGAGTTGATTGAACGCGCTAACACCGAAGCGCTCATTGGGTAACTCACGAGACACGCCATTCTCACGATCGAGGTCAGGCATCCACACAGAGCCATCAGATAACTGAGTACAGTCGATAGGTTGCACAGCGATGTGGTCAGCAAACTTGGGTAGCTTGCGCAGTGCATGGAAGAGGGCAGTCTTACCGATGCCGTTCTCACCCTCCACAATTACTGTGCGCTTGTCACCGACAGCGGCAACGAGGGAAACGACTTGAGATGCAGATAAAAAGTTGTTCATGATAAGGTTCTCCAAAAGTTAAAAGATTAAACAGAAATACGCAGGACTTTGCCATGAGTAGGAACGAATGACTCGTTCTCTACTACACCCCACAGAGATGGCATTGGGGTATTCGGGGTATCGCAACCAAGGTAGCCGTCTGTCAACCAGACGATTGCCCTAGCGTCGATCTTGTGTTCGCGGATGTAGTCAACGACAACATCGGGAGTTGTGCCGCCACCACCCTTGGGACTCATGAGTGATGTGATCTGCTCGTAGTCAGCAGGCTTGAATGATTGATCGCCACACACATCGGTGTCCCACCACAACACACGCACACCCGCAGGCTTGGTGATGTTGCAGATACGAGCGATCTCACCGAACAACAAGCGGTAGTACGGATACATAGAGCCCGATGTGTCGACAGCAAGAATCAACTCACCGACAGACTCGGTGAAGTGTGATGGCATAACGAAGCCCGATGCAAGCAAGCGTTTGTTGGGAGGACAGAAGCGTGAGTTGTCGTCGCCCGCAGAGATAGAACTAATCCACTCTTGAAGCGCTTGCTTCCAATCTGTCGTGCGTTCCTTGGCTGTGCCTAAGATGTCACGACCACCGGCTTCCTTACCCGCAAGCTTACGTGCAAGTATCTCGCCTTGACGATTGGCATCGTCGATCTGCTTGCCTAGCTTGTCTTGCTCGACTGGGTTGTCATCGAACTCACCATCCTCATGTGCATCGAGGGGCTCATCGAAGTCACTACCGCCATCACCATCGCCCTTGTCACCCTTCTCAGGTTCCTTGCGACCACTCTTGAGTAAGTCATTGAGTACCTGAGGGAAAGACCAACCGAAGTACTTGCGATCAATCAGCAACGACTCGGTAGGACGCTCGACGAACTTGAAGTCGGGGTCCATCTCCTCGATCAATGCGTTGACCACATAGTCCTGTGCTACGTTGGTGAGCTTAGGCATCTTGCGTGTGTACTGCTTGAACAAGATGCAATGCTTGAGGGCTACGTGAAAGTTCTCATGCAGAACTAAGTAGCGCATCTGCTTGCGGTTGAGGGGCTTGATGAACTCAGCGCCGTACTTCTTGTCACGCCCGTTGGTAGCGGCTGTTGGTATCTTGTCTGACACCTCGCTCTTACCTAGCATGATGACGCCTGACAGCAAGGCGAACTTGGGGTGCCGCATACAGTCAATGTTGGCGGCTTGTACTCTCTGATTGAGAGTCATCTTCTCATAGCTCATAGTGCTTCTCCGTTTTGTTGTGAATAAATTATAGCATAGGTTGTCAAAGACTTGACAACCTAGCGGAAACCCTGAGGTAACTCAGGTGTGAATGTTAGAACGTGGGTATTCAGAACTTTTAGGGAATTGTTTCACCTCCTCTGGTTTCTTAAGCGAGTTGCTACCAACGTATTTGTGTATCCTGTCAAGGATGGCACGCCTGAACTCAGGCATCTCGATAGGCTTGGCTAAGTCGTCGACTGTGTTGTCGGTACTGGTGTTGCGGGTATACCAAGAGCCTTTTATTTGGAAGTCAGGTTGTTCCGTACCGCGCTTGGATGCGATGATGTCGTAGGCTTTCTGACACATCTCAAAGAACACGTCGATGTCTTGTTGCCGTGGCTCGGGTGTCTGCCACAACTCTTGCATCGCCATGTAGTATGCGCGGTTGAATCCTTCACCACCGAACCTGCGTCCAAGATCGTAGTTAATACTGCACGATGCCCTAAACTCTGGCATACGCATCTGTGCAAGCATGATGTATGGCTCGAAGTGTGCGGCTACCTTGGCCTTGAACTTGCGGACATCGGTGTCCGCGACCATGCGGTAGTGCGGCGTGTGCTCAGACTCGGGGATAGATAGCTTGCCATCGACAAACACAGCGTCCAAGCTGAACGGCGTGTTGTTATCACCATCAACCATGAAGTGCTTGGTGTAGATAGGCATGATGACTGAGTCGTCGCTATACAAACCCTCGCTATCGAGTTGCCTGTTGACACCGAGGTCAACGTACAGCGTGTGCCGCATGAACTGCTGACTTGTCTGCGATGCGTGGCCTTGATACAACCTACGCTCAACGCGCTTGCCGTTCTCTACCTTGGGCTCGTAGAACCGCGCCATGACTGTCTGATACAGCTTGACGTCGAAGTACTTGCCGTAAGAGTTACTGCCCTCGATGAGCTTGTGTTCTGTGCGCGGCTTGGGGTCAAGCGGCCTCTCGTTGGGTTGCCATGCACTACTGCGTACTGCCTTGCGAAAGGCGAATGTGCCTAACGCTTCTTCATAATTTCTACATACGTATGCCATGATGTTTACTCCTGTGTTTCAGTTAATGTTGATTCCACTGCGGGGATGGGTG
>Ga0209296_1000241_pt1 | contig 47486 bp, 65 predicted proteins | sample S_130206_EF_Meta_FD_187319 | JGI IMG/M metagenome (GOLD analysis project Ga0209296, IMG submission 187319) | Freshwater microbial communities from Lake Simoncouche, Canada to study carbon cycling - S_130206_EF_MetaG (SPAdes) (version 2) | ecosystem: Environmental > Aquatic > Freshwater > Lake ...
AGAAGTTTTATACAGTGATGAAAACGATGTTCGTTATCATTGTGTCTGTGTAGAGCAGACTGATTTTGCACCCATCTTGTTTGAAGACGTTATCCGACGCATCGAAGCAGAAGGTGGATCGGTAGGTTTTAAGAACGGAAACGGTCCTACCATGTAGTTTAAAAGTTTTTGTATCCCTGATGTAATGGCAGCATAGCGGTCTCCAAAACCGTTTGTCGGAGTTCGAGTCTCTGGGGGTATGCCAAAAATAGTTTGACAAGATATAGGAGTTAGTGTAAAATACAATTTCAATCGCGGATTAGAGAAACGGTATCTCGGGAGTCTCATAAGCTCCAGTTGGTGGTTCGATTCCATCATCCGCAACCAATCGAAAGGCAAGCATGGACATTGATCAAGCGGCAGTATTTTTAGCAGGTAGTATTTTGACAGCACTGGGATTTATTATTATTGTAATAGCGGCAGTTGTTATTAATAATATTATTCACAAATATTGGAAAAGTTTTGGTTGGAATTTTTTTCCAGCCTATGTGCAAAAAGAAGAAAAAGAAGTGGTTTATGAAGAACCCAAGTTTGATAAGAAATAAGTTAGGCTTCATAGTATAATGGTCAGTACGGTGGCTTGTCACGCCACTAATAGGAGTTCGATTCTCCTTGAAGCCGCCAAGTTTCGGGTGCTTGAACATAAATGCATAAGACAGTTCAGGCTAAGTGGTATCCCGTTATGGGGCCAGCCCACCTAACGTGCCAAGTGTCATTGGCTAGTCTGACCCAGACGATGAGAAGTGGTGTGACAATCACGGGTGGTTCTGAGATGTAATGTCTTACACAGAAGCCATGATAGAACATGGATGTATGTGCGGTCTAACCTAAACCGGCGCTGGCAATGCGAGAACGGACCCTGTCGGGGAGCGGGTGGAGGGTGTAAGTGATGAATAGACTAGTTGGGGCAACTTGACGAAATTTCTGATACACTATAATTACCGCCGGGGGTCGCAGAGCATATACGAACACATTCGGTTGGCCCATAGCCAACAGAGACATCAGAAACGTGAGTGTGTTCTTATATGTTTTGGAGATGTAGGAAAATTGGTAACCCCAGTGGACTGTAAATCCGCCGCCTTATGGCACTACTGGTTCAACTCCAGTCGTCTCCACCAGAAACATGCTCGGTTCATCTAGTGGCCCAGGATAGTGCCCTTTCACGGCATTCACACCGGTTCGAATCCGGTACCGAGTACCAGTTTTTAAGAAGGCAATTCAATGAATATTAAAAATTATATAGTAAGATCTCTATACAAAATCAATAATGGAGTAGAAATTTACCCCAGTGGAAAACCGTCTATAACATCTACAGATTATCGTGTATACAAAAAAATGCATGAGTTAACATTGCCTACTCTGAAAAAACACATCAGTAGCGAATGGGAATTGGTATTGTTTGAAGGCGAAGTAGACCATGCTCAAGAAATGCATAGAGACGTTTTTATGAGGACCTATCAATTATGGTCTGAGCAACCATGCAATATACTTTTTGTTGATTTAGATATCATGGCATTTGGATCCGTTGATTTTTTTGATCAATATAAAAATTTCGCAATGTTTACCGAAATAAGAGAACAATTTTACAATTGCGGATTGCGTTATTTTCCTCACACCATGGATCCAGCTATTTGGGCTGTTGGGCTAGAATTATATAAAGAGTGGGGCAATGATACCGAATGGGACAGAGATCAATTGGTTTATTCTAAAATGATATGTAGCCAACCGGATTTTGTTTTCGAGCAAGGGCCTATAAACTCTCAATTTGAGTCACTGCATTATGATCCAGAATATGCCAATCAATACAAACTGTTACATTTTCACAGTTCAAAAGGTCCCAAACCGGTTTATGCATTGATGAAAAAATATGCCGAGGGATCGGGTCAGTAACTGACCTATTGCTCCGATGGCGTAATAGGTAGCCGCAGAAGACTTAAAATCTTCTATCTTTGGATGTGCCGGTTCGAGTCCGGCTCGGAGCACCAATTTGTCAGTAGTATGCGGGATTAGTTTAGTGGTAAAACGGCAGTCTTCCAAACTTCAGTTATCGGTTCGATTCCGATATCCCGCTCCATGTAAAGGTAATTTATGTTAGAATATGTAGTCACATTCTTTGCGGTATTTGCTACAGACTTGATTTATGTATACTTTGTCAAGTCGATTCAAGACAATCGGCCAGCAATGGCTGCGTGGTGGAGCATGGCGGTGACCTTTACTGCTAGTGTGGCTGTGATAAATTATACCGCCGATCACTGGGCATTGATTCCGGCCTTGGCCGGTGCCTATTGTGGTACCTTGTTTGGCATGTGGATCAAAAGAAAAATTAATTTAGAATCTTAATATTATGCAACGGTGGCAGAGTGGCCCAATGCAGCGGATTGCAAATCCGTAAAACCGCGTGTTCAAATCACGCCCGTTGCTCCAGTTTCGATAACCTGTATGTATTCAGTAAGAGGATGCATCCAGTCAGTTGATAAAAAATGTTGTTGATTATGTGCTAGGACTGGTTGTAATTGTTGCATCACTGTGCTAGGATCTAACTGACACAAGAGTTCAACTTGCTGCCAGGCACAAGCAAACCGTTTAGTATCATCTTCAATACTGTCATAACTTTCATCAATTACACCATCAAACGTTCGAAATCCTAGACTACGCAAATTCTTCAAGAAATATTGTCCACTGAACATTACAAACGGCCTACCGGCTACAAAAGTCTTGGCAGTTTTTTCAGTGAATTGACTGTAATGGTTAGTGCATACTGTTTCGGCCACTATGCTGTAAAAAGTTTTGTTATAAATATCCACTGGTAATAGCACACTGAGTGCAGCGTTTCTTCCGTGTATATCCATACGGACTCGATGTGTAGTTGTTTTGGCTCGGTCGACATTGCGAGACCAAATACCTTGATTGACTTGATTTTTAAAGTAGCTGTATACAAATTGGTCTTGACAAGCACTGGATTGATACAGTTGCTCAACCCGATCTCTATGCGGTTTACCTGCGCCCAGTAAACAATCAAATCTTTTTGGGCGATTTAGATCAGTTGTCAGTTGTGATTGTAATTTTTTTGCCCAGTCTTCAATCGCGTAGTAGTTATCGGGTTGACCGAACCAAGTTATCAACGGACGCAGATTGGCAACAGGAAAATTTGTAATCACCGGCGAAAAAATAATGATTCTAGGATCTGTAAGTGTCTGAACAAACTGATAAAAATCTCCAACAGGTTCATCAATTACCACTATCAGTTGACGGGTTTTATTCAACAATGTTTGAATCACTTGAGCATGTGCCAAATAGTTAGAATTAAAAAATGTAATTGAAATTAGATCACACGCATCAGGAATTTGGTCAATGTGCTGATATTTTTGGTATGCTGCCGATTGCGGTGCAACTGCGTTAAAACTAAACTCGTCTAGAAATATTTTCATAATAGTTTACAGCCTAGAAAGAAACATATTTGCAATACCATGATTTGTTTTTTTGCCATAGTGCTGTAAGTCTCTTGCTTTGTCAATAGCACAAATTGCCGATACATTTTCTTGAACATATTTCACGTTATGCTCGCAGCATAATTGTTTAATAGCCAGAGTATTTTTTAAGTAGTTCATTTCACTATTAATATCGCTACTAAGCCAACTCTTTGTAAAATTGTCTATCATTGGAAAACCAATTGGCCATACACCAAGGTCGTATAGTTGTTCATCGTCAATGTGTAATTCAAGTCTTGTTCGTTCTGTAGATAAAAAAATTACTAAACTTGGTTTTAACTGTTTGATCCAATGATATAGCAATCGAAACGCAGTATCATTAGAGGATCCACCAACTCCAAGATTATAGTTTTTAAGTTTCAACTCGGTACTGACTCGGTGTGCCCAGGTAGATTCAACGGGTAATCCTACACCAAGTGTATGACTACACCCAATGAATACCACACCCGAGTCTGTTGACTCAAACTCGTCTGCTCGAAATCCATGACTATTGAATTTGTATGTGATTGGTTGATCAATCCAGTTGTATTGCTGTAATTGTGATCGATTTCGAATCAGGTTCTTTTGGTATAGTTCTTTGGAATCGGTTCCGTGCCAATTTATTTCTTGATTGGCCAAAGATGAATTAGAGTGTCGAGGTGTCATTGAATATTTATAGGGACTTGACTAACTGTATTTTTTAGTGTATAATATACTTTTACAACAGGAGAAGATATGAAACCAGTTACTCTCAGTCGCGGCACCCAAATTGACCTTGAAAAATGTGTAGGCTTGGCCGACTCTCGTTACGACATGGTCATTGCGGTATCACAACGTCTACGTGAACTCAAACGCCAAGCACGTGAAACCGGTGCGTATGTTACTGCTGTTGATGCATTGTTGGAAATGCAACAAGGAAAAATTGACATGGTTCGATACATGTCCAAAGTGAAATGATGTCACTTGTAGATGTAGTTGATGGTGTCGACGTTTTCTCTTAATTCTCTAGCACCGTTTTTGAGATGGAAGCGGCGAGCCATTTCGGTCTTGGGACTCAAGGTCACATAGGTTTGAATCTCTGGAAATTCCGATTCAATTGACCGTTGAGCCGCTACAATAAGGTCTCGACCAGCACCGGCTGTGTAACTCCAGATAGTGTAAAATACCGCTGTTGTGGCGCCGCCAATTATTACAACCAAATCATCAACTGCTGAAGGAATTGTTTCTAAGAATTTAACACAGGTAACTGCCAATGTTTGATCACCATCTTTTAACATGTAAATTCGACTGTTTGAATTTACGCGGTCTGTTAGCGGTATCTCTGGGCGCACAGGATCGTCCTTGATTAAGGTAGCAAGATCGTCTGATATGGTGGTAATTGTGTGTAACATTATATACGCCGTTTATTTTGTATAAATTTATTTATCAAATTAAATATGACAGTAAAATTACGGAGAGCTGGCCGAGCGGTCGAAGGCACCCGCCTACTAAGCGGGCATGGATCTAAACAGTCCATCTAGGGTTCGAATCCCTAGCTCTCCTCCAAGATTGTAATAAGTATTATTAATTATGGCATCATCAAATATTACTCAAATTGATTTAAAAATTGATCAGGATTGGTCAAAAATTATTAATATATACAATAATATTACTAATCTGTGGAAAACCGATTCATTACATAATCAAATCTACTTAGACGGTCTCAATACATATCAATTTGATCTCGGAGTGTTAGGGAGCTTAACTACATTAGATAATATTTCTGTTGAGCCGAAAACAGTATCATTTCTTCATGGCAACATAGTTGAATCAAATTTATCGTGGATAGAAAAATTGAAATCAGATTTACAAGAACTTAATATATCGGCTATTTGTATATCAAAATCTGACAACGATGTTTTATCACATGTTGACCATAGCAATAATTCAATGGCACCGACTAATATATGTAAGTTAAACTATGTAATAAACAATTCTAATTCGGTAGTATGTGTTGCCAACGATAACGGTGAAGATTCTATACCAGCTTTAAAAGATACAGCATTACTAATGGATGTTTCATACCATCACAGAGCTATATCAAATAATAGTCCATTATACTTATTTCAAATATGTTTTTACAAGCCATATTGTGAAGTAGTGGAGTGGTTCCAATCTCATCCAAACTTATTGTATAGCAGTTAACTGTTAGGAGTTACCAAAATGAACTTATTAGGAATCCTAAATTAAATGCAAAGATACCAAGCAACGTCGTTGCCAAGATATACCAGCCTGGGTGCTCAATGTAATAATATGGATGTTTGAATTTAAAAGACTTTGCCTGTGGTGGAGCAACAGGTTTTGGTTTGTAAACCGCTGTCCATGTTTCTTTGTAGTCGTTGATGATTAGTAACGCAGTATTTTTGTCTAATTTGAGATCTACAGTTTCATCCAGTTCAAATCGACTCGGGTCAGTTGGACGACAGATTACTTGATCGTTTTCAATGTAGAATCCTGTGTCGTCTTGTTGAATTTTCATTAGGTGGACGCCTTTAAAGCACATGATATTTATGGACTCTGGCGGCAACAAATAAGTAGTAGTGCGCCCCCTTAGCTCATCCGGTAGAGCAACTGATTTGTAATCAGTAGGTGGTCTGTTCGAGTCGGACAGGGGGCACCAGTTTTATTCCGGTCAAGCAAACACGGTGTAGGCGGTGGACTGTTAATCCATGAAGCCTGGTTCGATTCCAGGGACCGGAGCCAACTATATAAGGAAAGACAATGAGTAAACTAAGCGATACGATTAAGGCTGCACTGGATAAGAAAAAAGGTATTCGTCATTTGGAAAACGATGCTGTTGGTACTGCAGAGATTAAATTAACAAAAGTTAAAACCAAGCCACCAACTGGTAAAAAGCCTCCAACAAAGAGTGCTGGACGCGGCCGGTAATGTATACTCCAAGGTATATACAATACGTTAACCTTCCTCAAATACCCAAGGAAATGTTAAATCGTATCAATCGCGACTTTGATCAATATTGCAAGCAACCTGGTAATGTGGCCAATCCTGATACCTATTGGTGGAGTGATAGCTTCAATGCGGAAATAAATCAATGGTGTCAACAAAATATCTGTGCTGATATGTATTTTGGATTCCAAGCTGCAATCGGTGATTTACGTTTACACAAAGATTTCCATACAAAAATTAAACTAACCTATGTATTAGACTCAGGTGGTGACTGTGTATTAACCGAATTCTTTGATGATGATTACACTACCAAGTTGGCTTCATATTGCATCGAACCAAACCGATGGCACATATTCAAAGCCGATACTGCTCATCAAGTTATCAACACCGAACCTGGCAAAATTAGATTTTCTATTACTGGAAGGATTTTTTCATGATTAAAAAAATAGTTGTTGCCGGAGCTGGATTCAGCGGCTGGTATACAGCATTATCACTGTTACAAAATGTTCCAGGTATCCGCATTACCATTGTAGGTAGTAGTAAAATTCCTAAACTTCAAGTTGGTGAGGCCATGGCGTTTGATGGTCCATATAATCTTAAAAAACTGTTAGGTCTTAAAGACGATCGAGCCTTTATGCGGACCACTGGTGCCATCTACAAATACGGTGTCAAACTAGATGAGTTCAATGGCGACAATAACGTTACCTATCACGGCAAGATGCATAATTTAAAAATCAGCAGTCTTGTGAAATTTTATTCTGCTTTTGAATATCCTGACTATTACGAAACATGGTCGACCCGACCCGGTGATGCCGGCGTCATTGACACTTGGTTATGGGCGCATCAACAAAATCCTCAGACCATGACACAGTTTGTTGATGATATTATCGATGCTCAATATTTTTCGAGTCGTCCTGTTGCGCCATACGATGCCAACAACAATTACATACTAAGACCCAATGATGGATTTTCCTATCACTTTGATGCTGACAAAACTGCCATTCTAATGCGCGACATCTGTATCGCTAACTTTCCTGGTCAAGTTGAAGAAATTGATGCAGTAATACAGGATATCGAACAAGATCACAATGGACACATTGTTGGAGTAGTATCCGACAGTCATGAAAAGATTGTCGGTGATATGTATCTGGATCTAACTGGATTCAGACGAGTAATCATGTCTCGACTTGATAACCGGTCATGGATTGATCATTCAAAGTATGCGCCCGACACTGCTATGGTATATCCACGCAAGTATACTGACCCGCATACAGAAATGGTCGGTGCTACTACATTCTCTGGACTAGAGCACGGTTGGGGATTCAAAATAAATCTTTATCACAGAACCGGCAACGGCTACTGCTACATGAGTAGCATGGCAGAAAAAGACAAGATACACGAGTATCTACAATCTCGGGCCGGCGACTATAAGGTCAACAATCCCTTAGTGATTTCTTGGAAGTCCGGCTACTATGAACGACCATGCTATGGCAATGCCATTGCATTCGGGCTTGCATCAGGACTAATACACCCATTTGATGGAAATTTAATTCATACTCACAGTCGAGGATTAGAAAATCTTATCAAGTTACTGAATCAGCCTACTTTGTCGGTTCACGACATTGAAACTCAATATAACGCATTGCAAAAACCTTATCTTGATGAAGTTGCATTACGAATGACTCTTATGTTGGGATTTTCTACTAAGAGTGGCAATTTTTGGGACCTACAAAGACAACGGGCTCAAGACGAACATTTCTTAGAACAACTGCAAGACATTGTTGAAATGAAAACCAACAACATTAACTCTCAACTGGTATGGAATTGGCAACAGGCCTATGCTAGATTAGTTGTTAGTTGCAACGTCGATGTTTCTAAATTCAAGTTGCCACGTCCGACGGATCGTGACTTAGAAATGTTCACGGCGTTTTGCCAATACAATCGAGCAAGAAACAAATATATTCGTGAATCCAAATGGCCAAACTACTACGAATGGCTCAAAGAAAACAGATTTGATGGCAAAACATCTGACGAAATATTTGACGAATTAAATTACTAATATAAATATTCCTGCAACGCCGGACGGTTCCGACGTCGGCATTCAAATCGACGCTTGACATCTCAATGTCTTTACTGTTATACTACAACAGAACGCCGAGCCGTAGCAGAGTTCTTCTGCAAGCTCTTAAAGAAACCAAAAATTTAGGAGAAAAATAAATGTTTCGATTATTAAAAATTGCCGCTATCGGCATACTAGTTGTTCTGTCCTCATTTGCGTCAGCACAAGGTTTTACCCCCACAACCAAAACTGTTGAAATCGTAGTGCCGTACCCACCAGGCGGCGCTACTGACAAATGGGCCCGCGTGTTGGATGAAATCTTTCAGGCACAAGGATGGAAAAGTGTTGTAGTAAACAAGCCCGGTGCTGACACTGTTATTGGCAGTAACTATGTTGCGGCCGCCAAAGCCGATGGTCACACCATTTACGTTGGTGGCAATGGTTTTATTGATGCCAATATTGCTTTCAAACAACGAGCACCCGGTATCGAATATACTGAAAACAGTTTTGAGCCAATCATTCCTTTGGGTGCTGGTACCGCAGTGTTGGCCGTGGCCAGCAATGTTCCAGTCAACACCTATGAAGAGTTCAAAGACTATGTGAAGAAAAATCCAGAGAAGTTCAATCTGGGTTTTTGGAACACCTACACTGGCAACATCTTCTACGAGTGGGCCAAGCGAGAAGGTCTTCCTAGACCCAACATTGTTTTCTACAAAGGTTCAGCACCACAAGTGGCCGACATATTAGGTGGACATGTTCCCTTTGTGTTTGATACCTACACTGCAATGGGCCCACATTTTCAAGCCGGCAAGGTCAAAATCATTGCCACATTGGATCGACGTGGTGTTGCTATTATCAAGAAAGATGCGCCTGATGCACGACTTGTAAGCATTGCTGATCGTGTTCCTGCAGTCGACGTGCCAATTTGGTATGGCCTATATGCACCGGCTGGCACACCACGTGAAGTCATTGCACAATTCAATTCTGTAGTTAACACCGCGTTGAAGAATCCCAAATATACTCGAGATATCGAAATGTTGCACATTGCCAACTTTGGAGGGTCCCCTGGGGATCAACGGCAGGTACAGGTCAATACATTGACCATCATGCGAAATGTGGCCAAGAGTATCGAGTAACGCATGGACACTATAGCCTATCGAGTTGGTACTAAGTTTATATACAACATCTACCCAGCACTGATGGAGGCCATGCAGTCAGGCAATCCAGTAGAGTTTTATTGTAGAGACAGTGTATACGACCAATTCAACTGGGCTGTAGAGCCTGAGCAGTCATTGGATGAACTGATGACTGCTCATGCATTGGCCATTAGATCACAATACGAACGTGTGATCCTGTTGTGGTCCGGTGGCACTGACAGTCATACCATTTACAATATTTTTAAAAGGGCCAACATACGCATTGATGAGATCTTGATCAAAGCATCAGCACACTTGGCACAGTATCCGGATCATCATGTGGATTGGATTAAAGCCAATCACTACGATCCTTCTACTATCATTACTCGTTACGATCAAAATGATACTACGCTTAGAAGTCTTGATTGCCCAGATGAAGATTGGGTATGGAAGAACAAAGGCGACTTGTTAATGTTTGGTATGAGCACCGGTGCAGAGGGCGTCAAACATTTAATCGAACGCAATCACGCAGGTAAACGATGGACAGCCGTGGCCGGTTTTGAAAAACCCCGATTGGTCTATAGGCAAGGTCGTTGGTATGCTAGACATCTTGACAGTCCTCTACGGCAGACTATGAGTTACGATCACCTGAATCGTTTTTTCTTGGAACCATTGATCAATATCAAACAGAACCATTTAGTCAAACACGCAGTCAAACGACACATTACAGCCAATAAACTGCCCTTGTATGACGGTGACTGGGCTGAAGCAAAATGGCCTAGAACTGTTGAGGGCTATCGTGGGTGGGCCACTGCCTGTGGTCGACATCCGGAACTGACTGACGGTGCCAGCAACCTACAAAAACTCAGCAGTGATCAATATTTTAGTATAGATGTAAGCGGTGAAAAATCCTACGCTGATTTGATTGTCAATCCAGATCCAACTTTACAAGGATTTTTAAAGAACGACAACCGTACTGCATTGAACTATGTCAAGGGACTGTTTAATTTACAAAGCGAAACTAGATTTATGAATTTTGTAAACGACAATCAATACCTTAGAGAAAAGAATCAATTAGTAAACCTTCGACTGATGTTTAGCAAAGAATATGACCTAGGCCCATAATGATACAAACGTTAATACAAACTGATGTAACTGATTTTAACCGAGACACTTTAAAAAAGTTAAAACCTTACTTTGATTTGAATATTGCTCAATCAACCAACACCAAACGCGAGCAGTGGTTTCATAACTTGTTGACCTTGGCCAAATATGATCTCAGTATTGCTCATTGTGTCCAACACAATCACTATCCACGCCTACACATAGAAACCAAGTTTGGTGATCAGTTACCCGAGTTTTACGATCCGATATACGAAAATCAAATTGGCTGTTTTAGCAACTTCAAAGCAGCCGACACTATGCGATTGGATGGTAACGTAGTGTCAGGAACCAAGCAATGGATTTCGCTAGTGGATCGTGCCGACTTTGGAATTTTTCGCGTGCCAGTTGACGATACCGAAGCCTATGTGATGATTAACTTCGCTGAGGCTAAACCTGTCATTGACCTGAGTTATATCACACCGATTGGTATGCAAACTGCACGACCTGGATCAATTACACTAGACCGTTATGTGTTGCCCAACAACGGCATCCTGGGCTATAGAAAATATCACGAAAATAGTCCAGAATTTTTTCACATCACCAACATGAGTGACTATTGTTTTGTGACCAACTATCTTGGCATTGTGATGTCTCTGTATCAAGAGCTTGGCCAATACCTAGAACGTACCAATATCAACATTGACTATGATTATAAGAAACTGGGTCTGTCTGTTTCAGCCTTATTGATGATGTGGCAAGACAATTTGGCATCAGTGCATACAACTACTCCGTCGGATAACTTCTGGCATCGTAGGAATACGCAATATACACAGAGTAAAAACATTCTATTAGAAATTATCAGCCTGATTTTACACATCGGTGACAGTCGTTGGGTAGATGCGGTTAGTCCTAACAATCAACGATTTAGAGATGCCCTGTCATTCAGCTCGCACATGAAGCCGCTATACAGAAATCTTGAAGAAAAGCACTTTGTTAAACTGTAATACTTGAGTATTACTTTTTGCGGTTGACCCGAAATGGCCCATTTGCTATAATATGGGTATGAACTTAAAAACAAATGACATTTTACAGTGGACCGGGGCGGTGTTTATCATTGCAGGGCATAGTCTCAACGCCGTGGGTCCTGCGGCCTATCCTTACAACATCCTGGCCTTCTTCGTAGGCACCGTCCTGTTTATGGCCTGGTCAATCCGTGTTGCAAATAAACCACAGTTGCTAGTCAACATTGTTGCACTGGCGATTGGGCTTACAGGGCTAGTCAAAGCATTTGGTTGACCAGAAAAGCCATTTCGTTTATAATACTTGTATAGAAACTAAAAAGGAGCAGACGTGAACATCAGCACACTAGAAACCTACGTGGCCCAAAAGAACACCTGGGCTCGGATTTGGAACAAACGCGAATTGAGCCTGCTCAATGCCAAAGATCGTCAGACCATTGCCAACAGTATTGACAGCGAAATGAGTCCTGAAAACTTGACCTGTGATGGTGAACTGCCTCCTGCAATGGTGCGTGACAAGATGCGCCGTTTGACTCGTTGTGCTGAAGAATTACTCAGCATTGATCCTACTGTCAGTTTCTACGAAATGGGTGTATAACATGGCTTATACCGTTTTCAAGCACAACCAAGAATATGGTCCACGCAAGGGACTGGAAGGTCCGTTCCACTACCCAAGTGGCGCTGTCTTGTATTACGATCCCAAAGCTGGAGAGTATTACGACCCACGCACTGATTTTTATGTGGATCGCGACGATGTTGCTGTTTTGCAACAACAAATCATTGACAGATTGACGCAGAAGTCTGTTTAATATACAATAGCCATATAGAAATTAATTTTAACCGTAACCTAAGGACACAGCCATGTCAGAAACAAGAACAGTCACCTCGGTGCAAGCTCGTAAGAGTTTGCTCAAAGCATTTAAAAAACAACGCCCATTATTCCTGTGGGGTCCTCCTGGTATTGGTAAGTCAGAGTTGGTAGCCGACATTACTGCCGAGCTAGGCGGTTATATGATCGACCTGCGTTTGGGTCAGATGGAGCCCACAGACATTCGTGGTATTCCTTTTTACAACAAAGATCTAGGCAAGATGGATTGGGCGCCGCCGATTGAACTGCCTGATGAAGAACTTGCCGAACAGTATCCGCTGGTGGTGCTGTTCTTGGACGAACTTAATAGTGCCGCACCCAGTGTTCAAGCCGCGGCTTATCAGTTGATCTTGAATCGACGTATTGGCAAGTATGCACTGCCAAAGAATGTTGTAATGGTTGCCGCCGGTAACCGTGAAAGCGACAAAGGTGTTACTTATCGTATGCCAACTCCGCTGGCAAATCGTTTCATCCACCAAGAGATGAAGGTTGATTTTGCCAGTTACCAAGAGTGGGCAGTGAACAACCACATCCACAAGGACGTGGTGGGTTACTTGAGTTTTGCCAAGCAGGACCTGTACGACTTTGATGCAAAGAGTGCCAGCCGTGCATTCGCTACTCCACGCTCGTGGACCTTTGTGAGCGAATTACTCGAAGACGAAGACAGCGACGACGACACCTTGATGAACTTGGTTGCTGGTACTATCGGTGAGGGCCTTGCTGTTAAGTTTATGGCACATCGTAAGATTGCGGGTCGTATGCCCAAGCCCGAAGATATATTAGCTGGCAAAGAAAAAGAACTCAATGTCAAGGAAGTGTCAGCCATGTATAGTTTAGTGATCTCCATGTGTTACGAACTCAAAGGTGCTATTGAGCGCAAGACATCCGATAAACAGTTCCATGAAATGGCCGATAACTTCTTTGCTTACATGATGAAGAACTTTGAAACCGAGTTGGTTGTTATGGGTGCTAGAATTGCACTTACCACATACAACCTGCCGTTCCAGCCAACCAAGCTGAAGAATTTTGATGAGTTCCATCAGCGTTATGGTAAGTATATTTTACAGGCCAGCGACAAGTAATGATTGCCATTGCATTTTACGCTGGAACTCATGGTAATTTTTTAGAGTTTGTTTTAAACAAACTCATCTACGGCGATCAAATTACCATGAGTTCCCCAATTACTAGTTCTTTAGGAACTAGCCATTCTCAGCGTCAAGATCCTAATTATCAAAAACATAGATATTTTAAATGCCAGGCCTGGCCTAGCAAGAAAAAAAATATTGATTCTTATAATAAAATTGTTAAAATAGATTTTGGTAACGCAGAAGATCTTGCTGTGATGCAATTAAATTTAAAAAGAGGAGAGGACTATAATATTGACCCCGATACGTTAGAAACCGGTACCTATTTTAAATTATTAAACAAATATGGCCCTGGCGGTGCTGAGGAAAATGGCCCTAATCGTTTAGCTGACTGCATACAAAAATACTCAAATTTAGAAGCCTACTACGATATCAAAGATAAGTCGTGGCCCGACATTTCAAAACCTGAAGATTTTTATTCTTTGCCAAAGAACGTTATTGAAGAATGTGTTGAACAATTTGGATTTGTTCCGTTTCAGTTTAACGAAGAATACCCAGATGCACCTCGTTGGATTTTAAGAGACATTTTTAAACATTGGTTTTTGGATAACAACCAGTTACCATCTTCTATCATGAACAATTTTGATAACGTTTATCAAGACAAACAAGTGTTGTCGATTCCTCTAATAAGTTTATACAATATTGACCAATTTAAAATTGAGCTGGGTAATATAGAAAGATTTTTTGGATTATCATTTGGTGGGTTCAATATTGACAATATGCATGAACAATTTTTAAATAAAGTGCTATATTTAAATTCGTTCAAAACCTGCCAACAAATTCTTAACAGTATTAAAACCAAAGATAAAATGATTATCAATCTTAATGTTGTTGAGGAAGGCTTTATAAACGCTAAAATAAAACAAATTTACGGTACAGAGTTATTCATAGAAGATAATGATTATTTTGCTAATACTACAGAATTAAGTGATCGAATTTTTAAATAGTAGAGCCAACCGGAGAGTGGTGTAGTTGTATTACACGGGCTGTGTTCGCACCGCTCTCCAACTTTTTATAAAAGGCAATCACGAAAACGCATTACGACTATTGGAAAGAAGCGCATGATCAAGTTATGGCGGAGATGGCTGCATTAGGTAACGCAATGAGATACACTTTAGAAGATGCTATTCCAAATGACCATTTTAAATATATCATTGATATAGGACAAGTATTGGACTTTCACAATGCACGGAAATGGATGAGCGAAACGTATGGGTATACCGAAGATTTAAAAAAGGACCAACCCGATACCAATCTGCACTGGGCATTTACCATTAACTGGCGCAATCATAAAATCTATCTTCGAGGCAATGAAGAACTGAGTTGGTTTAAGATCAAGTATGGCAATCCCTTATAAGTATAATAATCTATGTTCAATAAAAAAATCTTATGCATTGGTAACGAAACAGAACTAACTGACCAGTTAACCAGCACACTTGCCGCCAAGGATGCAACTGTTAATCACGGTTTGATCTCCACCGACAATTTTTCTCCCGACGAATTTGGTTACTATCACACTAGTATAGCCGATGTATCGCCCGGTGGTATTGTTATTAACCTGGCACCAAAATTTGATTTTGTTGTAATGTTAGATCAAGACGTGGATTCCTATCCACACTGGAAAAGTTTTGTAAACACTTTCAGGCTCATGCTAGAGTTAGAAACTAAAAGATGTAATACAGTGTTTCGAGACAATGACAGTAATACGGATATTTTATATTGGCACAACTTACTAAAAACCAACAAGAGCTTATGCTTGTATCCATTTATTAATTTAATTAATGATTATGGATCAGCGGTAATGTGTCAAAAAAATCCAAACCCGTTGACAAAGATTGAATCCATTGTCAACTGGTCAACTGATCCGGCATTTATGCCTATTAGAAATAACATGTTGGCTGGACTACAAATGCCAGACAATTGTAAAATCTGCTACGAACGAGAGGAAGAAGGCGGCGAATCTGCTAGACAATTTGAATCGTTAGAGTGGGCCATACATTTAAAACTAAGCAACAAACAAGATTTAAAGAAGATTGAACAACCGGCTCTTTACGAAATACGTCCCAGCAATAAGTGTAATATCATGTGCAGGATGTGTGACGATAAACATAGTCACTTGATTGAAGAAGAAAATAAAAAATTAGGAATGGCGCCGCTCGACGAACAGTGGCAATTTCAAGATTTTCCTTATGATAAAATCAACTTTGATACAGTAAAACGTATTTATTGGGCAGGTGGCGAGCCTACAGTAATGCCCGAGTTTTATGCATTTTTGCGTAGGTGTATCGAGCAAAAACAAACCGACTTTGATTTATCCATTGGAACCAATGGAATGAAAATTAGCGATACATTGATTACCTTGTTAAAAGAATTTCCCAGGGTAAACTTCAGCATAAGTTTCGACGGCTATGAAAAAGTCAATGACTACGTCAGATGGGGTAGTGATTTTGATACTGTAAGAAATAACTGCCATCGCATCGTTAACGAAGGGCATTCTCTAGCTTTTCAAACAGTATTCAGTTTGTATAATGCTACCCGCATACATGAAATATATGAATTTTATGACCGAGAGTTTCCAGGGCTTAACAGTTTGGTACAACCCGCCGGTGGATTAACCTCTCACCTGGGACCATGGAACAATCCTCTTCGAGAACAAGTATTAGAATCAATGTATCGCTGTCAAGAAACCAAAGTCTACTACAACGGTGGTCGTAATACCGATGCTTTAGTAACAGAAATGATAAATCGTTACAAAAACTCCGAATGTAATTTTGACATTTTGACAAAATTCTTTCGATACAACGATCGACTAGATCAAGCCCGCGGTAGTAAATTAGTTGATTATATACCCGAACTAGAACAGGCCAGGTCATTGATTCTCAAATGAAGATAGCCAGTGTTATGGCTCCTGTAATAAATTCTGATCCTGTTTCGGGACACAGATATCAAGGTTGGACTCCTTGCATCGAGTGGTGTGATCAGCACTGCGAAGGTCCCTGGTTGTTCGTCTCAGAAGGTGTGTTTGAGTTTGAATGGGACACAGATTATATTATGTTTATGTTGAAGTGGTCATGAGTCGTTGTCAATTTGACCAAAAAGACCGTGTTCAAGTATTAAAATGGCTAGAAGAAAACATACAAGAAAATTATCACAAAGACAGCAGTAGATACAATATGAGTACCATTAGTCAATTTATTGAATGGCGTAGCCAGGATTTAGAAAGCTGGATTATGCGGGTTGCAGGATCGCCGCCTAGAGGATACGTGGAAATTAAAAATGAAAGTCTTGCATCTATGTTTGCCCTGAAATGGTCATAAATTTCCATGAGTAAAGACGAATACTATCAGGATACGGCAGCTCGACTGGATACCATCATCGGAGGCGATACTACACACTTCCTTAGACTGCAACGAGTCAAGGATGAATACGATGAACTGGCGCATGCCGTACCCGTTGGTCAAGGATTCCTGACCTTTTATGACTATGTAAAAGAATACTACGGCATCAAATTGACCATGGACGGCGATAATATCAATTTGGATTATGCTGTTGTAGATGAAAAGAAGTATACCATGTTTGTGTTAAAATTCAGTCGGTAATGAAAACTACAGTTAAAAAGAACTTGATCATATTCCATAGGCCCAGCGAGTGGACTGAGTTAGCCGAACGTCTCATAAACGAATATGGCCCGAGTATGATGATTTCATTTACGTGCAAACGAAAGCTGGGATTTACAGTTAGGCATCACAAAGGCCTGGTGCCGCATACCACCATAGCATGGGAACTAACAAAAGACGAAGGATGGCAACATCGTTACCATTATGAAGAACAAGTTCATTTAGACTTCTATAACGAAACGCAACAAAGCTGGTTTATGCTAAAATACTTGAATCTTTAGTGGTTGACCAGAAAAGTCCTTTATTGTATAATATAGACTTAAACACTAAGGAATCTGATGCAGTATCAAATTGAATGTCGTAGTAAAGCTCGTCAAGTTCTCATTGATTCACTGGTGCGAGTATTAATACCCGAACTCCGACTCACTCGCAGTCGTTTTAACTTATTAATCAAGACCGATCGCGGCTTGGCCAAACGAGATGGCATGCGTGGTGTTGTTGGACCAGATCCAGACAATCCAATGAGTATCATAATGCTGTTGGATTCTGCATTGGCTAGCGAGTCATTGATTGACACATTATGTCATGAGATGGTGCATGTCAAGCAATTTGCCCTGGGCCAAGCACAGGTTAAATACCGTGGTAAAAAACCCACATTCTATTGGTTGGGGCGCAGGATCCGAGCAGATTATTGGGACCAACCTTGGGAGCAAGAAGCATGGCGCAGAGAACGGGTATTAGCCAGCAGAATTTACAAGATTCTTGCTGGTTGACCGGGAAAGGCCTTTGTTGTATAATTGTAGTATAAGTTAATAAAAGGATCACGATGAGCACAACCACTACAGCAAATAAAAAAGAATCTGACAAGTTTAAAAACCTGTTGGGTGCAACAGATCCTAAACTGGACCGCGAAGTGCGTGAGATTCTAATCACAGCTCGTGTGGGCCTGTTGCTCCGTGCCAGCTTTTTTGGTAACTTGGCCACTCGTCTTAAGTTAGTAAACGCCGACGAATGGTGTCCTACTGCCGCAACCGACGGTCGCAATTTCTACTACAATACCCGTTTTATTAAAATGCTTAAACCCAAAGAGGTTGAGTTCTTGTTTGGACATGAAGTGTTGCATTGTGTTTACGATCACTTTGGACGTAGAGGTGATAGAGACCCGCAACTGTTCAACATTGCCAATGACTTCTGTGTCAATGCTGACTTGAAAAAACACCGTGTTGGCGAGTTTATTACTTCGGTTCCATGCTTATATGATCCCAAGTATCAAGACATGAGCTCAGAAGAGATCTATGACATCTTGTATGAGAATGCTGAGAAGATTGACATTGGCAGTTTAATTGACAAGATGATTGACGAGCACCTTGATGGTGACGGCGACAGCGGTGCAGGCGGATCAGGCAAAGACGGTGAAGACGGCGAGGGCAAGGGCCGTCCTACACTGTCACAAGAGGAACGCCAAAAGATCCGTGACGAAATCAAAGAAGCAGTATTAGCGGCCGCGGCCGCAAGTGACGGTGCTGGCAACTTGCCCGCAGGTGTCAAACGCATCATCCAGGACATGACTGCACCTAAAATGAATTGGCGTGAGCTTATTCGTATGCAATTAGAGAGCACTATCAAAAGTGACTACACCTGGTTGCGAAGCAGTCGTCGAGGCTGGCACATGGATGCTGTGATGCCGGGTATGAAGTTGGATCCTATGATTGATATTGCTATCAGTATCGATGCTTCAGGTTCAATGGGCGAGGCCATCTTGAAAGATGTGCTGGGCGAGGTAGCTGGCATTATGGAACAGTTCCCTAACTATCGTATCCATGTGGTATCGTTTGATACCGAAGTGTATAACCCACAACAGTTTGACAGTGACAATTTAGAAGATATCACTGAATATGAAGTGATGGGTGGTGGTGGCACTGACTTTGATTGTGTGTTTAACTATTTCAAAGCCAACGAAATTGAACCCAAGCGTCACATCATGTTTACTGACGGATATCCATGTGGTTCGTGGGGTGACGAACAATATTGCGATACAGTTTTTATCATGCACGGTACCACAACAATTGTTCCACCGTTCGGTCAGTATGCATACTATGAAGAAGAAAAGAGTCACTAATGTCGCAAGAAGTAAACAGTTTTGATCGATTGTTGGTTGTAGACGATCTATTAAAAAAAGGTGTTGCTGACTACACTATTCGCCCTGGGCGAGATTGTGTTTGGGTCAGTTATGGTCGCGTCAACTGCTATTATATTATACACAATGGCCGTATAGTTGACGTTCAGTTTGATTAAGAAAGAGTGTATGGAATTTTTACCAGTATTAGAATTGATTGATAGACTTTGTATTGCCAGAGTCAAACACGCCCGCACTCAGGGTGCAAACCAAGTTGAGTTAGATTGGTACGAAGACAAGTATCAGCAACTGCCGCAGAGCCCCGAACTGGATGCAGACATTCAAGCCATGACCGATATTCATCATGCCATCTGGGATTTGGAATGGCAGTTGAAATCTGGAGTAGAACAGATGTTGAGTCTACAAGAAATTGGCCGTAGAGCTATTGCTATACGCGATCACAACAACAAACGGATCGCTTACAAGAACTCTATTGCCACAATCTTGGGCCACCCAGTAAAAGAACTCAAACAAGATCATTTAGCAGATGGAACAGTCAAATGACCTGTAAAACTCATCCAGACGCACCACATGGGTTTATGAGAGATGCTTCTCATTCAGCCGGCGAATATGTGTGCGAGTGTGCATTTTGGGAAGAACCTGTAGATGAAAGCAAACGTATGATTACTGTAAAAGAATTTTTTGAAACATTTGGGCACCGCATTACCGAAGGCAGCAATTACGGGTGGACCTGTTATGGCCCTGACAGTTACTCATTGAGCTACTGGAATGGCATTCACGGTAAGGGTGGTTTTGCTGGTAGCGTGGTATTTGATACTCGTACACAAACTGTGTATGAGGCGGAAGTGTGCGATTACACCCGTGATCGTGCTTATCGTTTGATCAATCCTGCGTATCTTGAAGCACATCGTAAAGAGGCTAAACAACTCAATGTCAACATGAGTCAAGCATGGGACGATGTGAACTTTGTTGATCTTGATGTCAAAGAAGATTGGTTAGAAAAGGCACAGGCCATTGTAGCTGGCAAAGATTACGATGATCGTGTTCAGATGCCATTGAATCTGGACAATGAGTTGCTGTTTGATTTGATGAAACGAGCACATGAACAGGACATCACGCTGAATCAAATGATTGAACAGGCTCTCAGAGCCGCAATCGAACAGCATGAGAAAAATGGTTGAGTGGTTGGTGATTGTCAGTATGTTTCTAGCCTTATACATCAACTGGACTGATTTTCCTCGACAGCGACAAATCGTAAGAGGACCGCTGATTAAAATTGAGATTGAAAAATGATCAAAGGCTTTGAACATGTCGGAACAGATCATCGGTGCAATGTATGCACCAGTGAGTTCACCGAAGACGAAGGCGGTGTCGTAGGTTACTTTGGTATCCTGCCTGTGGCTTTTTGTCCTACATGTTATTCAAGCATGGTTGACATGGTCTCACAAGATTTAGATATTGGAGTTGAATAATGAGTGGTTGGAACACAATCGAAAGAATTCGACGAATCGAAAAGCAAATCGATGCACTTGGTTTTAAGTTTAGCAAAAGTAACACCGCTTATAGCGATCACAGTACCGTGAGTCTTGTTCCAAAGGACCCAGAGTCATTGTCCGTCTACAGTCGCGATGCTGAGCTGTTTGTAGGCACATTGGAATCAGTGGAAACTTGGTTGCACGGTGTTGTATGGGCTCGCAACTATGATCGTATGTTAAAGGTCAGCAATGATAAAAAACGAGCCCAGGCTGAACAAAAAGAACGCAATCGCCAATTGATGCAGACCATTAAAACAGGTAAGCGTGTAGAAGGAACAATACGATGAACGAACGAATTGAAAAACTTTTTGAACAGGCTTTAGAAGAATTCAAAGCAGAAAACAAATATGCCACTATCATTGTTCCTAATCCATTGAAAGAAAAGTTCGCTGAGTTGCTCATACGTGAGTGTGCCGCAGAGGCTGACCGGCAAACCATTTACTGTAGAGGTATTCCTTGGGGTCGATGGATTCGAGAACATTTTGGAGTTGAAGAATGAACCCGGTCAGTCAGTATCTTGTCAGCATCAGTAGGCCGCCTTATTTGAATGGCAAGCGAGTAGGGCAAGCGATCCTGTGCACCAGTTATGGCGAGCCTGCTTGGTCCATCTCGTTCTATGATGGTTATACCATTGCCAACAATCCTGTATTCACAGACGAAGACGGACTGAATGAAGCACCCTCAATTATAGAATTTGCAAACAACTTAGGATTTAAATCATGTATCAATTAATCTTTACATTTTTGGTTGTGACCAAAGCCGGGCTTCCAGGCTTTAACATAGAACACATCAGCCAATTTCGTGAAATAGAGGACTGCGAAAAGACCAAAACTGCCATGATTGCATACATGGACAAGTTGGTTCGAGAGAACAAAATGTTTCCCGGCGTATTTGAATGTCAAAAGGTACAGCGATGAACAAACAGATAGAACAATTTGCACTCAAATGCGGTGCTTGGAATCAAGTGTATGGCAACAGGATGTTCATGATCGACGAGCACTTTGATATTGAGAAATTTGCTCGTTTGATTGTAGGAGACTGTATAAAAATTGCCGAATTAGGATTGGCCCAGCCTGTTGCTACTGTTATTCGAGAACGTTTTGGAGTTGAACGATGAATGAAATACTGTTGGTGGCAATACTGACTTTGCCCAATACTGGACATGTGGTGTATGAAGTGGCAGGTGTTTACGCTACTCGACAGGCATGTGAAACGGCCCGGCGTGAACAACAACGAATTCCACAAACAGTTCGAACTGGTTACATGTGCTTACTGAGAGACCGAGTATAAAGATCAATACTGTATCAGTTTAGCCGAAACACCCCTAAATGGGGGTGTTTTTGTTTGTGAAAATAAATCAACTTCAGATATTGGTGTTAAATATCTATATGGAAACTAACACAATTACAATCTCTGATCTTGACACCGTCAAGAACATTATCAATTTGGCCTCCACACGTGGTGCATTCCGCGGTGAAGAACTCAGTATGGTGGGCACTGTGTATGACAAGCTCACTGCGTTTTTAGAAGCAGTAATCGAACAGGCGAAAGCCCAAGAAGCAAACAACGCTGTAGCCGGCGAAACTCAAGGAGAATAAAATGGCATTTATGAAACACGTAGGAAAACATGGAGACCGTAAGGTCTGCATCCTGTTCCGTCAGGTACCGGGCGAAGATCACATGTGCTTGTGCATTTATCCAGAAGTATTGCCAGCGCATTGGCAAGACTCAATTCAACGAGCACTGGAAAGTGAAGTGGCACAGCAGAGTGAAGAATTGGCCGATGCACTGCATCGCAGCTTCTTGCCAGATGGTCGACCAGTATTGGAAACGCTGCACCAAGAGCGTATGATCAAGAAGTTGCGTACCAGCGATGTCATTGTTACTCCAACCAACGAAGCCAAAATTCGCCTGGATGAACTCAACAAGATGTTGAACGAAATGAAGCAGGGCGAAGCTGCTATCAAGAAAATGGCCGAGAATGATGCCAGCCGTGGTATGGTTGCTCCAGAAGTCAAACGCAAAGCCGAAGCTGAATACAAAGCTGGACAAGCGGCAAAGGCTGATGCAGCCTATGTTGCACCTCCAACACTCAAAGCTGGACAAGATGGTGCATTAAGTGATCGAGACATTGCAGCCAACATGCTGGCACAGGCCAAAGCCATGGAAGTCAATGCCCGTGCTATGGTTGCCGAAGCAGCCCGTATGAAAAAGGATGCAGAACGTATGGATCCTACTGTTACAGCCAGAGCCACTGCAACTGCTCCTGCAACCGAGTCTTTTGAAGCACCCAAGCGCCGCACCCGTGGTCCTAACAAACCCAAGACTGTGACGGCAGATGCAACACCATGATGATTTCATAAGCCAATGGGAACTGATTCTTGCCGACGTAAACAAAACTGATGTACCTTTAGAGTGCATTAAAAAAGTTGTAATCAAGCTGGCCGGCGGCAAGCAGAAAACCATCAACGTTCATACCTTACTCAAACAAGGTCTAGACTTGGAAGAAGTTGAAACCATGCTCACCCGATACTTTGGTGAGAATGACTATCATATTCGAGATGTAGACTTTGTAATAGATGTATCAGCTGTGGCCAATCTTGTTCAACCTGAAACTGATAAATTACTTGGAAAACTCTAGCCAATTAAATATATATGAGTCGGCATTACAAGCTCCTACTGGTCTAGATTCTGACAAAAAATGGGCCCAACTTTATTTTAAATCAGTAGGGCAAGATCGAATTTTTGACAAGACCAAATGGAATTGGCCCGTCAATGTCGAGTCTGTTACAGCAGAATTAAAAAAAGGACCATTGGTTGTGTTGATGGCTCAAGATCCTTTTAACAACCACGAAGCGGATACTGTTGAACAATTATCAAAGATAACCAATGACTTTGTAGTTTTGTCAGGCAATGCCCGGTATTTTTTAAATCCAAAAAAACATATTTGTTATATGCCTTACTGGTATTTGGCACAAAAATTAAAGTCTGCTCCTATACCGGCCACAGCCAGCACTAGGCCGTACACAATATCTTCGTTGAATGGCAAATCTAAATATCATCGCATTGAAAATTTTATCAAGTTAAGAACCAAACCATATTTTAAACAAATGCTATTTGGCATGCACAATAACTTTGATCATGACGTATGCAAAATGGAAACACAAGTAGAATTCTGGAACGACAACATCATTGACCAATTCAAATCGTTATTGTCTTGTGAGGAATTGCAACAAGGCTACACTAATGATCACACAAACACACATCCAGCATACACTGATGCCTATGTGAATTATGTAACAGAAACATCTATTAGAACCACAGAGATTTTTTGTAGTGAAAAAACATGGAAACCCGTTATGTCTGGACAGTTTGGTATTTGGTTGTCAAACCCTGGACATGTGGAGTTTCTAAGAACTGTCGGGCTGGATGTGTTTGATGATGTATTTGCAGGTCATGCTTATGACAGCGAGCCCGATTTAAATCAAAGAATAGATCAGATACATAAATTATTAGATCATATTATGTCAACAGATTTAACACCAATATATCAAGCCACATTAGCAAGAAGGCAAGCTAATATAGATCGATTGTATAGCGATGAGTTTGAACAGTTATTAACAGCACAGTGTAACGAGTACCAATTATGAAAATCACTTTAGTTTCGTCGAGCCAACCTAGCGCAGAATTAGTAGCCCAGGGCATTGTAAATGCTCAAGAGCTGGTTGCTTACTGCGCTAGGGTTAGCAATCCTGGCAATCAAACCAACACAGACACCAGCGAAAAGCTGATACGTTATCTTATTAAACATGCCCATTGGAGCCCACTTGAAATGGTATCAGCCTGTTTGGAAATTGAAACCACACGTGATATAGCACGTCAGATTCTACGACATCGTAGTTTTAGTTTCCAAGAGTTTAGTCAACGCTATGCTGTAGCTGATCTTGGGTTTGAGTTCAAAGAAACACGCTTGCAAGATACCAAGAACAGACAAAACAGTCTAGTCACTGATGATCCAGAGTTGGACAAATGGTGGCAAGCACAACAAGGATTTGTATCTACTCATATAAATATGATATACAACAAAGCCATTGAGCTGGGCATTGCCAAAGAACAAGCTAGAGCCATCTTACCAGAAGGTATCACTACCAGTCGCTTGTATATGCAAGGTACCTTGCGTAGTTGGCTACACTATATCGAACTGAGGTCTGGTCCAGAAACCCAGAAAGAACATAGACTAGTAGCCCAAGCCTGTGCCACTGCATTAGAAAGTATCTTTCCAATGGTTAAAGAATTTGTTGCAAACGATCAATAAACCTGTTATACTAGCAGTATGATATTCAACCACATACGTAAACTCAAAGAAGATGGTAAGAAAATTGGCATCACCTTTTCTACCTTTGACATGCTCCACGCAGGCCACATTGCCATGTTGGCCGAAGCCAAGAATCATTGCGATTATTTAATTTGCGGCTTGCAAACAGATCCTACTATTGATCGACCAGACACCAAGAACAAACCTGTTCAAAGTATTGTGGAACGACAAATACAGTTGGCCGCTTGTCGTTATGTAGATGAAGTAGTAGTTTACCAAACAGAACAAGATCTAGTAGACTTGTTGTTAATACTTCCTTTAGATATACGGGTGCTAGGTGTTGAATATCAACATAAAAACTTCTCTGGCTATGAGGAATGTGGAATGCGCGGGATTGAATTAGTGTTTAATGGGCGCGATCATAGTTTCAGTTCTAGCAGTCTACGCAAACGTGTAGTGGAAGCAGAAACATTTAAAGCTCTCAAACAATAACATGAGTTCAACTCGTTCTGCCGAAGCTGAAAAGTTATTTAAACCAACAGAATATAAAATTGTCAACGATCGGGTGGTTAAATTTACCGATGTAAAAGTTCACGAATTTAGCATGGGAGATGTAGAAGATCCAGACTTGTATGCAGCGCAACCCTTATATGAATGGCAACAAAGCGAGCAGGGTAAATGGATAATGGAACATGCAGCTGAACCGCCATTTTGGCATAGACACACTGATCCGTATACTTACGGATACAAATACTACGTCATTGCTCGTTTAAAAGAGCAAGATCAAACTTATTGGACATTAAAATGGCAAAAATCTTAGTAACCGGAGGCCTTGGCCTTATTGGACACAACATTGTTCAGCGTCTTGAAGCGCAAGGACACGAAGTCGCTATAACAGACATTCGTACTAACTACGGACTGGTTCCACAAGAGGAACTAGATTACCTGTTAGCAGAACGCCGTAAAAAGATCGCAACAACTAGAATTCATGCAGTCGACATTGCAGACAAAGACGGTATTGATTGGCTGGTTAATCACTACAAGCCAGATACTATATTGCATCTTGCCAGTTTTCCAAGACAGAAAGTAGTCAATGTAAATCCGCAAGTAGGCAGTCGAACAATGAGTGAAGGCTTGCTTAACCTACTAGAAGCTGCAAAGAAACACACAGTAGGTAAATTTGTTTACATCAGCAGCTCAATGGTGTATGGTGACTTTGATAATGATGTGGTCGAAACAGCCGCATGCCATCCACAAGGACAGTACGGTATTATGAAATTGGCCGGAGAATGGCTGGTCAAGGATTATGCACGTAGAACCGGAATGAGTTATATGATCGTTCGTCCCAGTGCTGTATATGGACCGCTTGATGTGGAAGATCGTGTGATTAGCAAGTTTATTCTCACTGCCATGCGTGGCGGTGTAATCCGAGTAAACGGTGCAAACGAAACCCTAGACTTTACCTATGTTGATGATGCCGCAGATGGTATTGTAGCCGCTACACTCAGTGAGCATCGAAATAAAATATATAACATTACCAAGAGCCATTCCAAGACCTTGTTAGAGGCTGCCAAATTAGCTGTTAAAATTGTAGGCCAAGGCACTATAGAAGTGCGCGATAAGGATGCAGACTTTCCTAGCCGCGGAGCATTAAACATCAACGCAGCACGACAAGACCTAGGATTTGATCCTAAAATTGACATAGATGAAGGATTTCAAATATACTATGAATGGCTTAAAGATTCCGTTTACTGGTCTCAAAAAACGGCATAACAATGACATTACTGGCCAATGGATGTAGCTTTACCGAAGGGTATGACTTACCTTGTAAAGAGTTAAGTTGGCCATATCAGTTGGGCAATAGTTTAAATTACAAAACAGTAAATTTAGCATCAGGCGGTGCCAGCAATGATCGAATTTATAGAACCACAATTGAATATTTAAACACTCACAGCGATCCAGATCTAGTAGTTATAGGCTGGACTATTTTTAATCGAGCAGAAATAAGTTCAGCACACGGACTATATTTAAGATTAACCAATGATAATTGTTTACCCGACACTCTGGAGTTAGACCAAGATTTAATCAACGTGCATAAATTTTGGTTGACTACTTTATACAATCAATATATAAATTATCGCAACTGGTTACACAATATCTTACATTTACAAAATTATTTTCTAGTTAAAAATATCAATTATCGTTTCTTTTCTGCGTTTGATACAAATTACATACTGGATTTTATCAATGAATCAGACGTTTCACTGAAGTTAGCAGATCAATCATTCCAGTGGCGAGATAGAAAAAAGTATGCTCCATTCAGAGACATACATAAAGAATATAACGAACTATTAGGGTTGGTAAAACGGATCGACTTATCAAAATGGATTACACATAATCAACATACTATGCAAAGTTTTTTAAATACCTATAATTATAATACTGACGCAACCGGGCATTATCTTGAAGATGGGCACTGCTGTTGGGCAGAACAAATTAAAAACGAACTATGAATAGTTTAAAGATTCCGTTTACTGGTCTCAAAAAACAGTATAACACTCTACGCACAGAGATACTGGATGTTACTGATGAAGTTCTTCGTTCAGGTCAACTCATGCAGGGCAATTATACTGCTGAGTTTGAAGCGTGGTTGGCCAAACGAAATCATTCTAGTTATGCCATAACTTGCCATTCGGGTAGTCAAGCACTGGAAATAATTGCTGAGTTTTATCGCACACAATCCAGTGTAACCCCACCCAGAGTAGTTGTACCTGCAATGACTTATGTGGCCACAGCCAATGCATTCGTTCGTGCTGGTTGGGATTTATATATTGCAGATACTGACTCGCACGGCTTGCTAGACAAATCGAAGATTCCACCGGACCTGAGTGTGCAGGCCACGGTATTAGTCGGACTGTATGGAGCGGCAGTTAATGCTGATCGCTTCTGGGCCACAGATTTAATCATTGAAGATGGCGCACAACATTGGTTAAGCAACAAGTGTGCTCGAATCGGCAATGCTACTGCTATAAGTTTTGATCCAATGAAAAATCTCAATGCTTATGGCAATGGTGGTGCTGTGGTAACAGATGACCAAGAACTAGCATGGTTTGCACGAGAGTGGATCAATAATGGCAAACCCAATCATTCTACTATTGGAACCAATAGTCGCATGAGTGAAACAGAATCAGCACAAATGTTGGTTAAAACACGTTACATAGATGAGTGGCAATTGCGTCGCAAGACTATTGTGTCTTATTGGCTAGAACGTTTAAAGAAATCCGGTATTAGAACCCTAATCAATGACAGCAACTTTGAAACACATTGTTATCACAAGTTTGTTATAGATGTAGACAACAGAGACATCGTATCACGTAACCTAGCCATCAAAGGTATCGAAACAAAGGTACATTACAAAGAGCCCTTGCACGAGTTGCCTGCTTATACTCGTTATCCCGGACCCGACTTGCTGAGTTCTGCCAGTGCCCTGGCACGTAGAGTATTGAGTTTACCTATCTATCCCGAGCTAACGGATCTAGAAGTTGAATACGTCATTGATGCTGTGTTAGATTTCGCTTCAACAAAGCATAACTAGCCAACCATGCCCAGTCATAGCTCTTTCGAAGCTCCACAAAATCTCCACCAACTGCATCATAATACTCAAGAGCATCTTGGGCACCTATACTGCTCCACTGAGCATTGGCTCCTTCACCATTGACACACCAACGATTGAGTCTATATTGACTTTCAACGTCACTACTACCTTTTAATTTTAATACTTCACGGAACGCTGTGCGCCACGCCATCCATGGTGTATCGGCATATTCTGCTGTGCCGCTTAATACAGGAACTACTTCGTGGGCGCTATCCAATGTAAAGTCTAGGCCTACACCAGTATTGCTCAATACTAATTCTCGATTATAAGCAATCATTGCCTGGTGACCGTATGTCAGACCATTGGTAGGATTAAATGCGTGGAATATATAATGCTTGGGCTCCTGTAGTCGGTCTGGTTGCCATGCCCAATCAAACGTTGGATTTACTCGTAATTTAGCAAACACAGCAAAGAACCAAGGTGTTTGACTTAATTCTGCGGCCGCTTGGTATGCAGCAACACGACCGTTGACGCCGCTACTGCGATGCACCCTGTTTAGTAAATTGTAGGTCTCACTGTTAAGGTGTGTAAAGTTAACCTCGGCTCGTGGTTCTCCGTTGTCGATGAACACAATATCTAAAGGCTCGTCTGTTGACATATGACGCTGTGTGCGATCTATATAGGGATAGTCGTAGGCCTGTGTTTTTATATAAGGGACTGCGGTTTTGGGCACAACGACTCGACTAGCACCTGCGCTTAAAGGCACAATGGTCTTGGTCTTTTCTCGCCATAGCGGAACTGTGGGTATCTCTCCTACCGTATCGTCTGTGCTAAACACCGCCAATGGACCAGACCAATCAATTGTTTTAATTGCTTCTACATGAGTATCATAATCATGTTGTATAACCGGTAATGGCCTACGTGGCACACCAGGTCCAACAAAGTTAACATCATACCAGTCTAGCAATTCAAACTGTCCTATGCGTCGACGAAAGCTGGGCACATGCATGTAGAATGTGTCGCCAAACTTTTCACCCGAACTAGCAAACACATGCAACATGGTATTTTGCCATTGCTCCGGATGCCAACTAAAGTCAAAGTCAGTATAATCGCAACAACTGCTAATGATCCAGATATATTCGTGTTCAGACGTATTGGCAATTCTTGTCAAGATATCTTTGTAGTTGTCAAAGTAACGCACAGTGGCAACAACACCGGGCACTTGGCCAGCATGGCCATCCATGTGGTTAATTTCAACTATAGGAGTAGCACCTGACTTGACACTACCTCTGACCTGATCACAGAACTTTAAATCAGTAGCGCCTTCAACACGGTATTGTGGACCACCGGTGCGTTGATGCTGTGTGCCAAACTGGTATATGTAACCGGGCTCTGTGGTATCTGGGTGCCAACTAAAGTCAAAGCTGTCTGGATCAAATGTTTGTGGAACAATCCAATTGTCTTGACTGGGCAAGCGTGTGAGTATAGGTGCAGTTTTATAATTAGTTTCACTATATCCTTGCTTGGGCACCAGATAAGTTTCTGCATCCTTTTGCCATTGGCTGGGCCACGCATGCCGTTGATTGCTTTCCCAGGGCACAGGCTCATATAAAAAATCAAAGTCTGCGTAGTCAGTTAAATAGTTTATCCACCAGAAGTATCTGGTGCGACTCAACTGCCTAGCATGATCAATCGTATCCGCCCGTTGCTCATGAGCAAATCGATTAGGTTTTGTACCAGAATAGAATACGTCAAACATGATTAGAATAGATGAAATTTACTACAATACATTTTGGCCTTGGTTTAGAGACAACAGATCTGGAACCAGACTGTTCTTTTGTGATCCTCCGGGCAATACTAGCCCAGACGCTTTATTTAACTTGGGCAGTGACGACATAGTAGAAAACAATTATGTGTTTATGCATGATCAAGAACCTGTGCATTTAGACACGTTTGAACCATTGTTTAGTGATGTAATTCGACGCAATGACGACATATCTGCTAAACCAAACGGTCATATAGTGGTGTCAGAACGAGGAGAATATGTTGAACAGCTTTGTCAACAATATGGGTGGACTCCACACTATTACTTTTATCATGGCTGGGCCTGTTTAGATTGGTTTCGCGGATATGATCGGACATTTTTAATTCCTAGAGCACGTGATCGCCGGCCTACACGGACTTTTATGAGTCCTAATCGTATTGTGGGTGGACAGCGTGATCATCGTGTGTTATTTTTATACAACATCTTTAAACAAGGATTAGAAAACAATCATATCAGCGCACCCAGAATATGCCAATACGAATGTGTAGATATATCTAGTATAGCACAAAAATACGTTAATGTATACCATGACATCGCCGATGTGTTTGATCAAGCAGAACTGCCAAGACTATTTGCTGGAGAGGGTCGACAGGAGATGCACAGTTATCAATTGGGCAACTTTACAGAAGCAGCAGATAGTTTGGTATATGTGCCAACCGAAACAGTATACTTTGGGCGTAGAACTCACATAACCGAAAAGACATTTAAGGCAATTGCTTTAGAAATGCCGTTTGCATTGATTGCACCCGCAGGCAGTTTACGTTATCTTAGAGAATACGGCTTTCGAACATTTGCTGACATATTTGATGAAAGCTACGATCTAGAAACCAATGATGTCAGACGTATCGAAAAAGTTACCCAGCTACTAAAAGACTTAAATAATTTATCTGTAACCGAAAGACAACAAATACATCAAGCCTGTTTGCCCATAGTTGAGTATAATTATGACCATTTTTATCGTGGTGCATTTAGTGATCTACTTTGGACAGAATTAAATCAAATGTTAAACGAATTTACCAATCAAAAAGGACCTCAATGATTAGCAGTTATACCAGTTGGCAACCCTTGGAGGAAGTTGTAGTCGGACAAGCATATCCACCTGACTATTTTGATTTCATTGATGATGCACAAGTGCGTAATCAATTACAACAGATATTGGCCGAAACCGAAGAAGATTTAAATAATCTTCAACGAACAATCGAAACATATGGCTCAAAAGTTTTACGTCCAACACTGCAAAGTAAAGACAGTTTCCAATGGCGTCAGACCAGTGGTCAAGGTGCTCCATTACCTCCCCTTACACCAAGAGACTGGCAAATTAGTTTGGGTGATAAATTGTTGCGTGTATTACCTATTGCAGAATTAAATGATATTTGTAAGGAGTTTGGTGATCAAGTTGTCAACCCACACCAAGGTGAATACGATCCGGACTGCATATTAAATGGTGCCAGTGCTAGTTGTATTGTGCGAGTGGGTCGTGATGTATTCTTCGACAACAGTGATTATCTCCGACCCGAACAGACTCGTTGGATTGTAGACAATGTGTTAGGTCCCGAGTATCGCATACATGAAGCAATTACCGACGGACACGGCGATGCTGTGTTTGCTATTCTCAAACCTGGAGTTATATTGTCGAGCAAACACGATATGCACTTGCACTTGACCGAAGACTTTCCCGGTTGGGAAGTATGCAAGGTCTGGGATAGTAGTATATGGGCTGCTATGGAAGTGGGCAAATTTAAGTATACTGCCAATCCAGGCGCTTGGTATGTGCAAGGGCAAACACCTACCGCGGAGTTTACTAGTTTTGTAGACACTTACTTAAACAAGTGGACTGGTTTTGTGGCTGAAACAGTGTTTGATGTCAACTGTTTGGTATTGGATGAAGAAAATGTTATCTTTTCAGCGTATAATAAACCCGTGTTTGACTTTTGCAAAAAGCACAGAATCAATCCTATCATTTCGGAACTACGTCATAGTTACTTTTGGGACGGTGGTATCAGTTGTTGCACACAAGACCTACGTCGTCGGGGTGGATTAGAAACTTATCTATGAGCAAAGCGGATGTTCAGCAGCTGTATGACTTTTACGGTGATGGCATGTGTTTGGCGCCGTTTGTCAACAGTTTCTATTCAACCTGTGGTGTAGTTGATCCGGACCAAACTGTTGCAAACTTTGTGCGTCCTTGTAGTGTAATAAAGGCCGGACCCGAGTGGAACGTGCAATGGTCAAGCATAGCTGAATCAAGAAATACCCCAGTCTGGAGAGATCTACGACATAGTTTTATAAAAGGTGAAATGCCCCAAGTCTGCAGCACCTGTATCAATGCAGAACAAGTGGGCGCAAGTAGTCCCAGACAACTCAATAACGCATATCTGTTTGAGCATTTGGAAATAGACATCATGGCCGAATTGCAAAACATAATGAACGCAGGATTGTTCACTGATAAAGTATACGCATTAGACTATATGCCCAGTAACTACTGCAACTATGCCTGTGTAATGTGCTACAACGGTGCCAGTAGTCAACGCTACACATTTGATATTCAACACGGTAGAAAAATAAAATATGGAATCAACTCAGTTGATCCGGACTTCTTTGATGTGATTCAACATATAAAAATCCTGGGCTTTACTGGTGGCGAAACTATCTTGCAACCCGAAGTTAATCGCTTGATTGACTATGTGATTGAGCAAGATTTAGCCAAAGATATGATTATAACTATATTGACCAATGCGTCGGACTTTCCTGACAGTTTGATTGAAAAGTTTCGGCAATTTAAAAAGGTATTGTATACTGTCAGTATCGACGGCGTAGGAGCAGTAATAGAATATCAGCGACGTGGTGCCCGGTGGACAACTATTGTAGAAAATGTTCGAAAGATACAGTCTAGTCCAGTTCATGAAGTGGTCAATCATGTGGTCACGGCTATCAACATACTCAGTGCCATGGACTTTGTTGATTGGTGCTATGCCAACAATTTAAAGTATATCAGTATCAGTCATGTGTTCCAAGAGCATTTGGGCATAGCAGCCGTTCCACCCGAGTTGAAAGCCGTAGCATTAGAAAGATTACGTGCAGGCAGGAAACGTTACGAGCATTGGGCAACACCAAAATATAGTAGTCATGAAAAGGGCTATTATGTGCAGACTATAGATAGATTAATTAGCACGGTAGAAAGCATCGAGTTTAAGCCTGCTGCATTAGCAAAGTTTATTGAACATATTCAACTCGAAGACACAGCCAGTAAACGACCACTTCGAGAAGTGGTTACTGAGTGGGCTCCGTGGTTTGTTTGATATTAAAATTTATATCTATACCTTGGGTATAGTAAATCTCTGAGTATTTTGTGTCCGTAACGATTTGGATGGCACGAGTCGTTGGAAAGATTATTTTTATGCAGTTGAGCCAGACTATTTTCTTTTGTTATTGCTATATCTGTAATATAACTCCATTCGTCTAAAAGATCAGGTCTGGTATTCTTTATTACTTGTCCCAGCTTAATCATGTCTCTTGCATCAAATATTGAACTGGCATAGGTATTGTCTAGTAGTTTACCCCAACTTGGTACTTTAACTATTAGTTGATCATATTGACTTATATCTACAGTATCCAAGTCACATTTACCGCCTATTAGATTTATTTTGATATTGTGTTGTTGAGCCAGATTATTGATGTTGTATAAAAATAAATCTAATGCTGATCTAATGGCTGTTTCTAACGTTGGTTGATCGTGTAGTAACTGAGCAAGTTGATCTTTGTTTGCAAAACACCTAACTGGATCTGTTACGATCCAATAAAAAACATCGTTGTGGTCTGGTTTGAATTTGTCTAATAAATCTTTTAAATATTCCAATTGATCAGCATTAGTGCATCCGCCTTCACTTAGATTGATAACTTTTCCATGTAGACTACAGTATTGACCAATGCCCGGACCGGTTAAACAACATGGCTGTTTTGTTGTTGGATCTGGGCCCCATTCTCCCATTCCCCAACTATCGCCTAAAATAATTATCACGAGTAGACCTTAATGCCATACAACTGTTCAAAACGATCAGCATCTGCACGATCGTTTACCATGGGCTCACCACGTATGTTAAGACTGGTATTGAGTAACATCGGACAACCGGTTAAGGCATACCATTTGTCAAGTAATGCTCTAATTCCTGATCCGTCTTGTGGCACAGTTTGTATACGTGAAGTCCCATCAACATGAACAACAGCAGGATATAAGTCAGGATTCCTGCATACACCGACAATTTGCATATACCTACTGTCACTCCAGCCACGTGGCATATCAAAATATTTGTCCACATGTTCTTCAAGAATAACTGGAGCGAACGGTCTGAACTGTTGACGACGTTTAATAGCATTTACTTTCTCCTTGATCTCGCTGCCTCTAGGGTCTGCAAGGAGGCTACGGTTTCCGAGTGCGCGGGGGCCAAACTCGGCTCTTCCTGATGCCACTCCCACAATCTGTTCAGTAAGTAGCCGATCCAAAAGGCCATCAACGGGATAAGGCCCAGGAATATCAGTCCCAAGATAAGCACTGGCCCAGTTAATTCTACGTCCATAAGCCAGAGCGGCAGCACCAAGGCTACTACCGGCGTCACCAGGACAAGGCATAATCCAAATATTTTCAAAGTAATCGCCCAGCTTTCTATTGGCAAGACAGTTAAGTGCAACACCACCCATATACACTAAATTTGAGCTCCACTCAAAGTTCCTTGCTCGTTGCATCACATTATATATCAACTCTTCACATACCGCTTGGGCACTGGCAGCAATGTCTACATCCGGCACATGATTTAAAAACATTGGATCTATACCTATATGCAAATTTTCTTCAGACAAAATACGCATGGTATCTACATATCTGGGTTGGCCCCAAGCGGCCATGCCCATTGTGATGTATTCTTCGTCCAGTGGCCGTAGGCCGATGCGGCCAGTGACTGCACTATAAAACAACCCAATGGACTGCGGATAACGTTGTCTCCATAATCTACGATACTTTGCCAAACCGTTTTTATCATATTCAGCAGCCCATATACTTATAGTATCCCATTCACCAATGGCGTCAATGACCACAACGGTGGCATGATCATACGGACTTGTTTGAAAACCGGCCGCTGCATGACTCAAATGATGATTGTAACTGAGCACACGTTTAAATTCAAGTTGTCCACCTAACTGTTTACGTAATATTTGTTTGGTTGTTAACTTGTCCCATTCAATGCCTTGTCCTGCGTACCATTGTCGTGTTTGTTTGGCCCACGGACGTTCATAGTATGCAACTACACCCGGACCATATTCTGCAATTTCATCTACAAGACCTTGACAAAAGTCAGCATCGTTTTTCTGTTTGCTGTAGCGTTCTGCATGTCCGGCAAACAGGATATCGCCACGATTGTTTATAACAGTAGCAGCCGCGTCATGATAACCGGCGCTGATGCCCAATATATGTTGCAATTTCATTTGTAGATAAAAGGATCTCGTTTACGCAGTTCTTTTAGCTTTTTACGATAACGTATTTCTAGTCGAATTCGATTGTATAAGTTTTTAATCCAGTTCATATTAACGTCCTTGTTGTAATCGTGATATTTGTTTTTCCATGTAGTCTATGTCAGACCAGTTGTACGGATACTCAACGCGAGCGTCACTGGTGCGTATGGCTGTTACATTGAGTCTTGTATTTAACTGGGTCCATATGCCGGCGTAATCTTCTGTGCCAAATGTTTTCTTTAAATTAACTTGTCCCACTTGTGGGTGACCGATAGTCAATGATTTATCTTCAGGATTTAATCCATTGCGGACCAACCATGTTCTAAAGTCTTCCAAGTGTTTAATTTGCCAAGGAAAAGTCCCTGGATTGTTGGCCCATTCTATATCAAAGTCTCCGGCTGCTTCTGTTTGACTACGCAGACTGGTAGTGGTTAAATTTTCTGCAATGTGGTTGGGATTGTAGTCAGCTTCATCAACAAATACTTCCCAGTGATGCTTGCCAATGGCTTTGTTCACACCCACAAACACGCCACCCAAAGGGCGGTTGATAGTGTCAACTCCGAACAGTTCATAGTCCGCGTCGTCTAGTGTAAAGCGAGGAGCATTGAGCCAGCACATCAATTGACTAGGCCGTTGCCATTCTGGTGCTGTGTGCTTTTTGTGATTGCTCATTGACCAGGATTCAAATTCGTGACACAGCAAATTGAGTTGGCGAATATGCCAGCGTGTGGCAGCATCGGCTTGGATATAGTATGGACTAATTGAGCCGCTTACTCCTTGTAAGTCTTCAAAGTATCTGTGTAAATGATTAAACTTGTCACTGTTGACTTTAAGTGTAGGCAGTAAAGTATTTTCGATTGTGAACACATTGTCAATAGCATAGCCTATGTTGGCTGCATTTATGGCAGCAATTGATTGATTGATTTGGTTGCATATATAAGTACCGTTACGAGGGCCGTCGGCAAAGCCAAAGAAACAGTAGTTCTTTTCCAAATGATAGTCGTTGGCCACAAGTGTGTTTAGGCTGGTTAGCCATTTGCGACTTAAACTAGAATCATATACATCTACATATACAGTTATGTCTTCTAGGTCTATTTCTATTACATCAAGTAATGATCGATTCATACCATTCCAATATTTCGTTGTCTGCATTCAGTATATCTTTTAGTGTGTAGGTGTCGCCGCGCACTTGTTCTAGTCGTAATACCCGTTCTTTACCTTTGCGTAGGCCTGCCGCATATTCATCCGGCCATTGTTCAGCAAATGTCGGACGATTTTTTAACTGTAGCAGTATATCTCGGAGTGCGCTGTTATTTAAGTTGGCCACTAAACTGTCGACTTTTTTGTCTAGTAAAGATCTGGGCAGGGCCAGCGGGCTTAATATAATGTCCGGAGTAAACCCAAATATCACTTTGGCCAATATATCCACATCAAACTCTTGGGCCAATGCTTGTATGTTGGCTACTTCAAATAGTCCGGGCAATGTGAGTGTAAAGTCTATACGCATTTGTCTACGATTGGTAGCAATACTCAATCCTTGAGCAAAATTCTCGCGCCATTGCTTGTAATTCAATCCCGTTCGAATATACTCGCCAATGGCGCCTGTGCCATCCAGACTGGCACAAACTTGCCAGTCACGCAAATGAACCAAGATATCACGATAAAGGTTAACGCCGCGATAATCGACTCTGCTGAGATTGGTATTGTATCTTGCATATACGCGGCGACCGTCGCCTTGATCTACTATCTGTTTCATGTAGCGCCAATGCTGTTCAAACATTAGCGGTTCGCCACCTACCCAGTATATTTCTTCTACACGATGTTCTGTCACTGCTTGAGCAAATTCTGCCTCAATTTGCGTATCTTGAAACTGACTTATTTCTTCTCTGACCACCGGTATCATCCAGTTGTTTTTAGGATTAGACCAGTTGATCATGTTGTTGGCACGTTGTTCGCTTTCCCAACTGCTGCTCAACATATCGCCGCACATACGACATTTAAAGTTACATAAATTACTAAAGCGATAATCCCAACTGACAGGTTTTACTGCGGTTGTGCCATCCGCGGCAGTATTGGCCATTGCATCCGCATATTTGTGTGCAAATAGTCGATTGAAGTAACTACGGTAAACATCTGTGTTCAACAACTTGTCGTTACATACTTCGCATTCGGGTAACGTTTCTCCGGCCATCATACGTCGGCGCACCGACCGCATGTGTTCACTATTCCAGTGCTCGTCCAATGACACTGGATTATACTTACCGGTTCCAGAAGCAGTATCTATATACTGTTCAAAGCTCTGTGCAGGCTCACGGCTAGCACAGCACATTCTGCGTTCGGTCTGTGGACTGAGATAGGTGTGCGTCCACGGCGCCATACATAGATTATCTGGTTTCGGCATACGCTAATAAAGGGTTAATAATCTCTTCTTGTATACGTTGACAAACTATTGTGCGGTCAAAGAATCTAGCACGATTGTGTTCGATACGTTTCAAAGTTTCAGCTGTATATGGTTCTTGCGTAAACTCGCGCAGATTTTGTTGTATCTTTTGTAAACGTTCAGCGCCAGCTAAAAGATCGTATGACTCATCAAATATGTTGTCGTAAGTGACAAATCCTTGCGCCTGTATATACTGTAATGTTCCGGGCGCACCTTGTATCTGAAACGGATGTTGAAAGGCCATGGGTTTAAATGATTTTTCTGTTACAAATGGAACACCGTTTGGCGGCAACTGTTCAGTGGTTTCAACAACTAGGCTAAAATAAGTTGAGTTATACCAGTCTGGATTAAAGTACCTTTGCCAATGCACATGTCGGCGTGGGCAATCATTGGGCAATGTTTTGTCTCGATAACTGTAAAGCATACTGTTTAGGTCCGGAGTCAACTGTTCGATCACTCGATCTCTACAGTCGTCGGGCCTGTTTATGGGCATAAATGCCAAGTGTTGATATATTCGATTAGGCTGATAGTCTCGGTAGCCCAATTGATCGTACCACAGTGATTCATTGTACCAAAACCAGTTGGTGTTTGCCAAGTAGTGAGCCCAGGTATAATTGGTATCCGTTTGTTCCCAAAGATTGTTGATTAATACTTTGCAACCTGATTCAGCCATGTGTTGGGCCCATTGCATAATAGTAGGATCTTGTTCATTGTGTAGCTCATGAAAATCAATTGCATAAATGCTGTCAGGATCCACTGCACCATCAGATCTACAGATCTGAAAATGTGGTTCAAACAGGTGTTGCATATAGTTTGGCCATATTAAACGACGAAACTTTGGATGGGTAATTAACTTTACGCGATTCACTGTTACTGTCCATGCGGATAGTCTGGACTTATGTAACCAACTAGTTCAGCCAACTCGGGTTCAACTTCAACTAAATTTTGTCCGCGTCTACGATCCAAGTTGCCAACTTCTCTACGCAACTGCTCACCATCGAGACTGACACCACGATTCATGAAATCTGCAACACGAGCAAATTCTTCTCGGACTCGGCCCGGAACATCTGCTGTTAAAAGTCGTTCAGTGATCACTTGTTTAGCTCGTTCCGGTAATGAACTAATGCTAAAGAAATATGCGTCATGCATCATATTCCAATAGATAAAATCCATTCGTTGTTCTAAGATCCACTTGGCCACTGTTTCTAAATAGTAAACATTGAATACATTTATGGTACAACAGATTTGTAAACGTATATTTGTGTGCCGGCTGCGTAGCTCACGGAACCGAGAGATGTTGTTGACCACTTCGGTCCACACAGCATTTGATCTTTGGTATTCAAAACGTTCGCCCACATCGTCGATACTAAATGCTATTTCCACTATCTTAAAATGTTTCCATATAGTCTCAGCTGTTTCTGGCCATTGGGTACCATTGGTATTGTAATGTATTTCTATATTGCCGGCCAGTCCACGATCAACTAGGCCTTGTAACAAGTTAAAATGCTCTTGGATCATAAAAGGTTCACCACCAGTGAACTCTATGTATTGTATCTGGTCTGATATGCCTGCTATTTCAGACCAGAATTGTTGATTTTCTCTTGGCCAAGCGCCTTGACGCAACATATGATAGTGATGGTTATCTTTTCTATCTTCATTACGCATCAGGTGTTGTAGTTCTTCTGCGGCAAATGTGCTTGAACTCCATGAGCCACAGATACGACATTTAAGATTACAAATATTACCCAGTTTCAGATCTAGGAACATCAGTGGTTTCGCATCAACTGTCCAGTCTTGATCTGGCAACATGTGTTTAAGACGATCCAGTGTATGCATCCGCTTGCTAGTACGGCCAGCACGTTCTTCCTTCCAGCATTTGCGACATGTGTTGGGTTGCTTGCCATTGACAAATTCTTGGCGCAATTCTCTCATACTGGCGCTATTTTGTATTGCATTAAAATCAGCAGTGGCCAAATTAAACTTGTCGCCCGCATCGTCTACAATTTCGTCATCAGCCAAACAGCAAGGACGCACTGTACCGATTGGACTGGCTTCTAAACTAATCCAAGGTAATACACAAAATTGATCATGTGGGATTTTCATTTAAGAGGTATCCTGTTGTCTCGGGGTCGGTATTGGATAATGGCCGCCAGCTCTGGCACTACACTCAATAAACTTTCACTACGACTCCAATCCAAATCATTGACTGTTTCCCAAAAGTTTTGTAATAAATGACTGTTGTCTGTGGCCATCATAAAGGCTATTGCACCTTCAAACCCACCAATGGCTCGGTGTATAGGATCTTTATCTTGTAACCACTCAATGTGTTGTTCAAACTCTTGTTTAAATTGTAATTTAATCTCCATTGGTAATATATCAATTCTGTAATTGTCTGGCCCTTGAAGTATGTTTAGATTAAAATCTTTAGCTTGAATAAAGTCGGACTCTACCATATAACGATGAAATCGTGTAAAATTCCATATGTTCATTATGCTGAGTGTAGGGCTAATCATAAAATCAATATGCGGGCATTCGCGTTTGAGATCTCTTATGTTTTGTTCTACCTGTGCCCAGTCAGTTCCTGAACGTATAATGGCTGCACGATCGCCCATGTCGTCCAAACTAGCAGCCACACACACAGTAGGAAAATGCTTCCACAAATCCAATACGCTTTCTCGTTTAAATTTAAGTTCAGTCAAGTTGGTGTTGTAGACCAAGCGCACACGAGTATTGCCTTTTTCAATCAGCAATTTAAGTATGCGATTGTGTTCTTCCATGATCAAGGGTTCGCCGCCGGCAAAGTATATTTGATCCAGATGTGGCACATGCTCTTGCATCTGTTCCCAAACATCTTCTTCGTGGCGTCCAGCAAATTGCACACGTGGGCGCAGTTCTTTACCCCAAAGTTTCACGTCGTCATCATACCATCTGCTACTAAAAATACTTCCGCAACTACGACATTTGAGATTGCATATATTACTAAAACGCACATCCCAATAGTGTAATCGCATGTCAGGTAAACTACCATCGGGCAAAGTTTTGTCAATTTCTGCAACGTGATGGCCAAAGCTCTTGTTGCTGTTGTTACGCATACTGGTAAATCCAGCGGCTTCTTGTTCGTAGCAGTCGCCACACTCCAAACAAGGTTTATCGGCCAACATGTTACTACGCATGTCTCGCATGGGCGTGTCATTCCATATTTCACGCATACTCTTTTCTTTGAAGTTGCCTACTGGATACTTGGCTCGACCCAGACAACATGGATAGGCCCTGCCATCGGGCCAGGCATGCAAGTGTATCCATGGTAGCATACAAAAGTTGTCAGATTCCATTAACCGGTAGCGTTGATCTTCAGTTAATTCGTCTAGTTTAATGTAATTGGGTATACGATCTTTCCAATTGTATCGGCCTAATATTTTATCAGTCATAGTGTCTCGTACCAAGTTTTTAATACAGGAAAAGTCTCAACAAAATTTTTGCCGCGACGTTGATCATATTGTGTATGAAACTGTTTAAAGTCATTATGCAGTTTTGGCATTTCAAATGTGTCGCTGTGCGGTGTTTTAACACGATCCAAATATTCAATCAATCTACTTAGGTGATTGATTTCATGTTCGTGCATGTATTCTTGCCCTTGATGTCGAGTGGTCCACAAGATCAATTTATTACGATAATACAGCAACAGGTGTTCCGGCAGCACCAATGGACTTTGAAAACTAGGAAAACGTAGAATGTTGAGTGTAAAACTCACCCGCTCACGACCGTATATTTTCTTTAATTCAACCAGTTTATCTAGCAAATTATCTAAACTATTTAAACAAAGAGCATTGATGGTACACATACAATGCACTGCACGAATACGGTCGGACTCGAGCAATTTCTCTACGTTCTGTAACCAGGCAGAGTAATCAAGCCCGTCGCGAATATATTCTGCTTGATCGTTAACAGCTTCCATGGATGTATATATGTCTACTTCAAGTCCCGTGACACTGTCCAACAAACGGTCTACATCTACTTCTACACCCAAGTTGCTGTTGATAGCCAAACGTGTCTGACTCTTGCCTTGATTATTTTTAAACCAATCCAGCAGTTTCCACGTTTCGCCTGACATCAATGGCTCACCGCCAGTGATTCTTAGCTCTTGTAGCGTTCTATGGAGGTCTGTCTCCCACCATTCAAAGAACGCTTCAGTGTATGGATTTGTCTCACCAAACCGGTATAGTTGAGCACTATCGTGAGTATGAGTAAAGTGGTTGCGCCCATCAGACACCAAATTGGCATATCCGCCGTGCTTCTTGATGTCATTAACCCATGTGCTACTGAAAGCAGGGTTACAATAGCTACAAGCGAATTGGCAAGTACGATCGAATGCGATTTCAAGTGTGCGAAGATTGACATCATCTTGGCTAGGTGTATTGTATGCTTCATCTAAAGACTCCAAAGGATAAATTTTACTTTTGTATACACGGTCGCTGACAGCATCTACGCCCATGTCTTCAATCTTCCAACAGTATTCACAACCTGCAGGACGATTACCAGCCTGCATCATAGCACGATCCAATTTTTTAGTTGGTGTATTGTGTATGGCTCGAGGATTTGTTTTTAATGCTTGTGTATCTATTGCGTGTGCCGGAGGGTGATGACAACTGGTACTTTGCCCTGAGCCCAACCATATAGTAGCATTGTACCATTTGGCTGCACAGAAACTGGCACTTTTAGTGTCAAGCACTCGGCGTTTAAATTCTAAATCATTCATGGGAATATTTGTCGATAAATTTGTGAAACTGCTTGGGTAATTCTCTAGGAACTTGGTGCCGCATTTCGGTATATAACGCTTGGTTGTATTTACATACATTATAGCACTCTTTGTAGAAACTTGCAAGGTCTTGTTGGCATAAGTCCTCAACTACCTTGGCTATACGTTCAATACGGTCTTGACTATTGTCTATAGTGTCAAACGATTCATCAACTACGTGACTAAAAGTTTTAAATCCAAGATTATGAATATCTCTGTAGAATCCCTGATTGGCCACAGCTATAAATGGATGTCCCACAGCAATAGGTTTCCAAATTTTTTCTGTTCTAAAACTGTATGGATAATTAAACACTGTTTCGGTTACTAGACTAAAGTAAGTGTCTCTATATGCTGAGCCATCTACCACAGCATCACCCCAAGTATTATTAAACAAATTAAACTTAACAGTGCCGGCAGAGGGCAAATGATCTATGTTGTTTCTAAATGCAGGGATTTCATATTCTTTAGGTAGGAAATGTAGGCCGATTGGGCGTTCCATAACATCTGTGCCATTGTGTTCAAATCGTAATTTGATCACGTTTATGTTGTTAAAATTTTGCCAGCGTTCTTGCGGTAATGTTGTAATCAATCTTAGATCCGTATCAAGATTTGTCCATAGACTTTGATCCAACAATTTGTTTGCTTGAAATCTTTCTAACAGGTATTTTCTATGACTACGCATACGGCCATTTAAAAATAGGAACTTGTATGGTTTGTCACGGACGGCAAAATACTCGTCGATACGGCCACCTGCGGTAACATTTTCATCAAAGTCAAATATCTTAGGTAAAAAGTATTCATAACTCATGTAGGGCCAACGATCAGGATCCATATCGCCACCACCGATTAATAATATACGTCCTTCTTCTATTAGATCGATTAGTCCTTTGATGAAACACCAGGTGACCAAGGTTTCACTTCCTTCGGCGGCATTGTCTAATATCACGGTCACTTGGCCCGTGCGAGCCAGTTCTTGTATTTCGTAATTGTAGCGATTGACCTGTTCTCGGCACATGATGTATACGGCACCTGGCACTATTTCGTGTTGTCTAATGTCCCAAAACTCGCCGTCGGCCCAGGGCAACAGTTCTCTATAAACTTCACTGTGTGTATCTAGTATAAGTTTGTGGTTGCCGATCATTTATAATTGCTTTTTAAAATAATCAATTGTTTCAAGCAATCCCTGATTTATATCAACTATTGGACGCCAGTCCAATAGTGTATTAGCCAAACTAATATCTGGCCTGCGTTGCTTTGGATCGTCTGCCACTGCCGGTAAATGTATTATGCCGCTTGAGGATCTTGTTAACTCAATTATTTTTTTGGCCATATCAATCATGGTGTATTCACTAGGATTACCAATGTTGACCGGGCCAGTTTCATTTGAATTCATCAATGCTATCAGCCCTCTGACAGTATCGGATACAAAACAAAAACTACGAGTTTGTAGCCCTTCGCCGTAGACTGTTAAATCCTGATTGGTCAGTGCTTGTATAATAAAATTACTAATGACTCGTCCATCGTTCAATGACAAATTTGGTCCAAACGTATTAAATATCCTGGCAATTTTAATATCAACACGGTGTTCTTTGTGATAGTTTATAAAAAGACTTTCGGCGCATCGTTTACCTTCATCATAGCAACTGCGGATTCCTAAGGGATTTACATTGCCCCAATAGCTTTCTGGCTGAGGCGATACTAACGGATCTCCATACACTTCAGAGGTGCTGGTTTGTAGTATGCGAGCTCCGGTTTTGTGTGCCAATTTCAACATGTTGATTGCACCTAATACACAAGTCTGTATTGTATCAACTGGATCTTTTTGATACCAGTCTGGGCTTGCTGGGCAGGCCAAATTATAAATTTGATCTACTGCAAGTTGTATAGGTTCTTTTACATCGTGTTTAATAAAATCAAATCTAGGATGGTTGCGTAGCGATTTAATATTGTCAAGACTGCTTGATAGCAAGTTATCTAAACAGTAAACAATATGCCCTATTGACAATAACTCGCGGCACAAATTACTTCCAATAAATCCGCTACCACCAGTAACTAATATTTTCATTGCTGACTCCAATAGCGGCATTCTTCCCACCATGCTGACATTTCCGGAAATGTTTTTAAAAAATCAGTTCCGTGTCTGCGATCTGCTTCTGAGAAGAAGCGATAGAAGTCTGCTTTATTTTTATTTAAATAAGCAGGATCTAATCGTTGTCCGTCACGCATCCATGCAATATCTCTATCAAGTCTGGCAATTTCATAGTCTTTAAATCCTTGAAGGCGGGTTTCTTCTGTTTCAATATTTTTCATCATGAATGCCCATACCAGTTCAAGTTGGTCTACATAACTTTCTGGCAATAGTTGTAGGCTTTGCCATGTGGGTTGACGCAACACTGGAGTATCAAACCAGATGCGTTGATATGTTTTGCTGTAAATTTTTCTAAGTCCAAGAATACCAGAAAACAATTTGCCTAATCCTGTTACGCTAAGATTGTTCATTGTAACAATAAATGTAATCGAATTGCGTCCAGGGATCTCTGTCAAGAATTGGTTTACTCGATCCCATAGTAGACCAAAATCCAACCCGTGTCGAATGTATTCAGCCTGTTCCATCCAACTATCCAAACTGACAAATTGCATGAAGTGTTCAATTTTTTCACCTTCACACAGTTCTTTAACATAGCCTTTGTATTTCTGCCATGATTTTTCATCTACACTGAAGTTTGACGTCACATTCAAATGCAAGTCGGGTTTGGGATTGGCCAGCACGTAGTCAAACACACGATAGGTATTTTTGTCTAACAGGGGCTCTCCGCCGGTCATACGGAAGTGTTGTAGTTCTGGATATAACGTAGGCCACCATGACCAAAAGGCATCTACATAGGGATTATGCTCGCGAACTGGGATGGGACGGTTGCGGCCAACAAAATGACTAGGATCATTGTGTCTAGTGCTAGTAGGGTAAGCGCCATACTGATCCATTTCTTGTTGCCAAGTTGAACTAAATTGAGGACTACAGTAACTACATGCCAAATTACAAGCATGATTAAAGTTAACTTCCACATAACTAGGTATGACATCTTCATCTCCATTTGATTTCACTACGTCGTCGTAGTCTTTGGCAGCCCACGGCTCACCTGATCTATAATGACGGTCACTTAACTTACCGTTGTCTTCCATGGTCCAGCAATAGCTACACTCGCCTGGGCGTTCTTGCTTGAGCATAATTTTACGCTGTTCCTTTTTATAAGGAGTATTATGTAATGCGCTAGGATTGTCTGCTAGTAATTCAGCAGGAATAGGATGCAAGGGCGGATGATAGCAGGAGTTGTTTAGTCCTGTTGGTAAATGCAGACTGACTTGTTTCCATTTGGCCAAACACATTGCAGGCCCCAGGTTTGCCTTCATAAACTCTGCATCACCTAGGAATTTTGATTTAAAATCTGTTGCGACTTCATCGCCTTTATTTTGCAAAGTTACCAACCTTCTTGCTGTCTTATTACATCCATTTCGCGAGTCATTACACCGCGATTGTGCCAGTTGCTACGATAGTGTTGTTTAAAGAATGCACTTTCGTTTTCTTGCATCATGTTGACGGGCAAGTCTAGTTGTGTTACCAAATCTTCAGACACACGACCTGCTAGTAATTCTGGATCAGAATCTTTTACTGTGTCCCAGAGTCGTTCTAATTCAGCAAAGTCTTGCACCACACGATGATCCCATGTGGGAGTAATCATGGTCATGTATGTGCCCATACGGCTACCAGCAATGGCCCAAATGCCGTGTTCGACATCGCGGCCAACATTGTGCCAAATAGTCAAATGATCTAGATTACGTCGATGCACTTGATTTTTAAATTCAGACAAGCTAGGCCGACGGCCTTGATTCAAACACATCTTGACACCTTCTCTAAATCCGGCACGCCAGGCCTGGAACGCCGAG
>Ga0209296_1000242_pt1 | contig 47312 bp, 50 predicted proteins | sample S_130206_EF_Meta_FD_187319 | JGI IMG/M metagenome (GOLD analysis project Ga0209296, IMG submission 187319) | Freshwater microbial communities from Lake Simoncouche, Canada to study carbon cycling - S_130206_EF_MetaG (SPAdes) (version 2) | ecosystem: Environmental > Aquatic > Freshwater > Lake ...
GAACTTCCGACACGAAAAGTCGAACACCGAATTTAGATGCCAGTTCCTCTTTAGCGGGATAGTCATTGCGGTCGAACATGTCGCCTTGCTTGAACGCCATGTCGCTCACGATGCTGTCGTATTCAGTCAAGAACTCACCTAAGAGTTTATGAAACGATGCTTCGTGGTCGTTGTATTCTTGCTTGAACTTGGGCATGTCTACGCTAGGCAGATAGTCCTGTGCATTGTTCCAACGATAGGTGCGACGCTTGACCCAGTTATAGATTGTTTGGCGATAGTTCACTATCGCCTTGTGCTTGGGGTGATCGGCTAGTAAGTTTTTCACATACTTGCCCGCGTGTTGATCGGCTTTCTTTGCCGTAGTAACCTCATTGCTGATGCCACGATCTTGCTTGGTAGCAGACCACACATTGACATCCACATGCACTAGCATGCCCGATGTCGCAAGACTAATAAGATGCTTTGGTTTCGTTAGTTCCATATTCATGGACATTCTCCCTTTGGTTTAAAACAAATCCCACTGATGCGTGGGTTACTATTTAGCGGGGAACACAGGACGCTTCCCAACTGTCATAAGTATAACACAACTTGACATATGAGTCAAGCAGTTTACTCAACTTTTTCATTTAGCCAATCGCAAGAGATCTCTCTTGTGAGACTGATGTAGTCCTCTTCGAGATCACCGAACTCCTTCTTGGTGATGTCATCATCGTTCTCGCCTGTCTCAATGTATTGACCCACGATGGTCTCGTTGTCCTCGTTGAACTCTCGTGCCAACTCCCACAGATCGAGGTGTGCCTTCACATCTGCATAGTTGGGATACCACTTGATGTCGTATGGTGTATGAAAGTTAAACTGCAACTTGGTCATGTCGATGGTGAGCCACTCGTTGATCGAGTCCTTCTCACCAGTCCACAGCGCAGGTATCTTGGACTTTGCTTCGGCTAAGAATGTGCTAAACGACTGCTCGCTACGCTTGTCGTCATCGCCTACGAATCGTATGGTGTATGCAACTAATGATCTATAACCCATTGATACCTCCCTTGTGTGATGAGTTCAATCCCTTGAGCAAAGACATATCTGTTACTAATATGTAGTTGGACTTGGGCATGGGCACGACTGTGCGCACCACACGCTTGGACTCGGACTCACCGCATGGCATACACATCTTGTAGCCGAGAGCCCACCTTGCCGTGGGATACCGATCACCGCATACACGGCACTCTTTACTTGTCATCGCTGTCTCCTTTTAGAATTCGTTTGGCGTCTGTGCAACATGCCATCAACTTCCAATTAGTTTCATATGTGAGGTCATACTTGTATGCATCCACTGCCTTGAGCAGTGCCCGCAATGTGGTCTCTAACTTTCGTATGCGATCTAGGTCTGCTCTGCTCATACTCTGTTATCCCTTGTTGCTTGTGCGTATGTCTCACGGTGAAACTCCATGTCCCGCACAAAGAAGTGTGTCTCGAGTTTGTCGGGGTCTTGCTCACACAGCCACGCATCCCACAGTGCCAGATCTTTGTGTGCATAGATGCCTATGACTTTCTCGGATGTTGCAGTCACTTCGACTAGCGCATAGACTGACTCAGGCAGAAAGGGGTTAGGCATTAAACCTGACTCCACGGCATCGTGGATTGCTATGCTAAGTTGCTTCATCTGTCCCATAATGATCTCCTTGTTGATAAAGTTGGAAAAGGCTTAACCGAATTTAATTGGTGATGGATAGCGCATGCCAGTATTGGGGTCGAGCAGGTCTGCAACATCCAAGGCTTTGAGTTGGGCATAGAACTGACCAAAGGTATACGCCATTTCCTTATCAGTTATTAGTCCGTCTATCCACAGTTGTGCCACTTCACGCATAGATGCATGGATGGTATTAAGTTGATCTTGTGTTGTTGGCATATGAATCTCCCGATTGATTGAAAACAAATCCCACGCATGCGTGGGACACTAAGTAAAGAGGTCTGTAAGACGCTTCCCGACTTGCTCTCAGTATACCATAACTTGACATATAAGTCAACCCTTTTATACTACTTTTTTATCTAGTGTGGCTCTGTTCCAGTTGTTCCAAATGTTCCAATTTCTCAACTTGACATATGGAACTTGGGATTTAAAAATTCTGTAAGAGGAAGTATTAGTTTTGGTGGCTTTTTCTTCTATATATATAAATATATTTATTTAATTATTTTAAGGTGTTCCAATGTTCCAGTAAATTTGAAGGGGTAGACCCTAGTGGGTTCTGCTTTTTGCACTGGCTGGGCAAAGGTCTTGCTCACAGTAAGTTGGAAAGTTTCCCCCACCCTGCCTCAAATCACTGGAACATTGGAACAAACGCTGTAAGTCATTGATTCATAAGGCGAATCTTGTTGCCACTCAGTTGGCTTGTTCCAGTGATTTTGTGGAACAAGATTCAAATCCCACGCATACGTGGGACGTTATTTAAGGTTTTCAGAACTGATGCCACGCACTCCCCGCGCGCGAGACAATATAACTGGTCTCAAATAGCAGGCGCAAAAAAAGCCCCACATGGCAAACCATGTGGGGCTGACCTACTTAGTTGTAGGCTTTCCAAAAGGCACTAACTGCCAATTTAAATTTTGCGGGATCGGCAGTTGTGTCACCTTTTGCGTGTTTCACCTTAACCGATTTTTCCTGTGCTTGGAACACCTTGCTGACTGATTGCACAAAGTCTAGAGTAGTTCTAGTTGATGGCTGACCCTTTGTCAGAATCTTGTTGGCTTTGCTTTTCAGATCACCCAGTCTGTTAGAACAGTAATCAATGACGGCATCCCGCCATTTCTTAACTAGTTTATGCAGTGCTGGGTTGGTGTTAGCCAATTTGCCAAATTCCTGTGATGTGTAGGAAAACGCATAAGCCACACCAACCTCGATCTTTTCAACCTTTTTGTTTTTGATGTGTTCAGCAGTGGCTTCAACATAGTGCCCGTCAATGACGGCATAAACAACTGGGGGCTTGTTGTCGTTGCAACGCATGCGATACCCTTCGTATAGTTCAGCCCTTGCTTCAGCGGGCACATCAGCGGGAAAGCCCACAATGTTGTCGATCGCATACTGTGCCTGCCCATCCAGTGTGTCTGATGTCGATGCGTGTTGATACCCTAAATCCTTCAGTGATGAATAAGTCATGATGACCCCTTAAAAAGTTGGAATGTATCAGCCAGAGAATTCTTAACCGATAACTATTTATAGCGGATTGTGGGGTCTTAAGTAAAGTCCCATCGATGCGTGGGTTGTTAAATAAGAAATTCACGCACGACACGCACACACGACGCGCGCGAGGCAATATAACTGGTATCAAATAGCGGGCGAAAAAAAAGCCCCGCAGACCTTGCGATCTGCGGGGCTCGGGGCTAAGTGGTTATGCGTTCCACTTGACCATGAACGCTACTTTAGCGTCGTTGAACCGCTTGTCATTAGCGGTAGTATCTCCCCGCGCCTTTGCACCCTTGAGACGGGTAGGCGCGGTATCTTTGAACCATTCCTCTACGAACTCTGAGAAGTTCTTATTAGCGGTTCGGGTGCGTTCCTTGCCTTCGTTCAGAATCATATTAGCGCGACGTTTTAGGTCTGCCATACGATTAGAGCAATAGGTAGAACACTTCTCTCTGATCATTTTGACCAGACCATGGAGCGCGGGACGTTCCTGAGCGAGTTTGCCAAACTCTTGAGAAGTGTAGGAATAAGCGAACACTACACCGACTTCGATCTTCTCGACGTTGAGCGCGTCCATATGCTCTTGAGTGGCGCGAACATAGTGTCCGTCAATCACCGCGTAAGTCTTCTTAGGGAAGAGTTGATCGAAGCGCATACGATACCCGTCGTAGATCTCGTCTTTGATCTCGCTAGGTATTTCTTTCGGGAAGTCTTTCGACTTCTCAATACAGTAGCGAGCAAACGATTCAAGAGTCGAGTCTGCACCCGCTTGCTGGAATGCCCCGTCCTTGAACGAAGTGAAAGAGTTGTTGAGCATTGCGTCTGCAACGGGCGAAGTGCTAATTTGAGGCTTAGCGGACCTAGGCTTTGTGTTTGCCATGGTGTTCAAATCTCCATAAAATGAACGATTGATAAAGTCGATCAGACGAACTTCTAACCGACAATCTATATATAGCGGAAAGTGGAGTCTTAGGTAAAGTTCCACCGCTTAGTGGTGTCTTAAATAACGCGACGCACCAGAGCCACGCACACTCAACGCGCGCGACCACATATAACTGGTATCAAAACCCTCCCCGTAGGGAGGGTTGATGCTTAGCGCACTCTGCTGTAGTCTTCGCCATCTATCTTGGCGCAGAACGTAGCACGTTGCACTTGTTCCTTAGCCTTACGAAAGAACTCGTAACGACTAGGTAGTTCAGAGAAGGGGCGACGCTGATACAGCGCCTCCCTTGTAGCGTGCCACACATGGGCACGCCAGATGTTACGTTGACCTGTTGTCATCTTTGAATGACGGGTCAAAGCGTAGCAACACTTGGAACAGTAGCAAGCAGACACCTACTATTGCAGTTGTGTCCCAACCTACATACATCGGACCTGATGTGATACCAAGGTCATGGCAGTAGAGATGAGCCATCAACAGCATACCGAACAGCATCCAAGTCATTGCTTGGATGAACCCACGTACAAGACGTACTTCCATATCAATCTCCTTAAGATGGGGGGCTATCGCCCCCCGAGGTTTAGCAGTAGTAGCGTACTGCGATGCGCTGACCAAAGAGGTTGGTCACCTTGCTGAACTGCTGTCTTGCGACAGCATCCTTACGGCTATGAAGCCACATCCAAGCCAGAGCACCTGACTTAGTCCAAGTCTTATGCACAGTCGTGCAGTCAGACACGCATACCGAGGCGGTATACAAACCGTGGTTACGAACCCACTTACGTATCCCTTTAGTGATCATCTAGATCTCCCTAAGAGTTGGACAAACATGCAAGGCATCATTACCCTGCAATACTATACTTATAGCGGAGAAACCCACCCCATTGCAAGTTTTACCGTAGTGCCTATGCTTACCCCACACCCCCAACGGCTCAATGGGTCCCCCCTCATACCCCATACCCCCTAACACAAACAAATAACTTCACAATTTTTCAAAAGTTGGAAACACCCCCCTTGTCTTTTATTTCGTATATGTAAAAAAATTTTTTACAAAAAATTCTGAAAAGTGATATAGTCGGAAAAACGGAATACCCCGACATGACCACATTAGTGCCGCCCATCGAGGAGAACATTCCTCTACCAGAGAATGCCAAGGATGCATTCCCGGATTTATCTGCCGAACAAGAGTTGCAGATGCGGGCTAACGTCATTAAGCTAATGTCTGACCTCACAGGTCAAGAACTCGCTCCTACTAAAGCAAATGCGGATGAAGCCAAGGATTTAGCTAGGCAGATGATCAACAATCCACAGTTCAAACCGGACTACGCCAAGTACCCTAATGAGACACTAGCTATGTTGGCTGGTATGGTGGCTCAGATGAACGTCTCTATCGTAGAAGAGCTTTCTGATCTGAAGATGTATGTGGTGAATAAGCTAGTTGCAGAGATAGAAGCTGCAAAAGATCCCAAGATTCGTGTCGCTGCCCTAGGAAAACTAGGGGAAATTGATGGTGTGGACGCATTTAAGAAGCGAACTGAGGTCACTCACAAGATTATGACTGCCGAAGAGGTCGAAAATGAGCTGCTAGAGACGTTAAGTAGCCTAGAAAGTAAGGTAATTGACGTCGAAGCTCGAGAGATAGTGCGTAATGAGCCCAAAACTGACGCCTGAACAGCTATTTAAGCTCCGACAGGCGCTCCCAAGCATGCCTGACAAGCAAAGAAGGCGTACTTTAGAGCTTTTAAAGACATACGATGCCCAAATAACCCAAAATTTGAGTAAGGAGAGCTTTCTTGACTTCGTTAAACATGTATATCCGGGCTATAAGGTGGGGCCGCACCATCTCAAACTGGCTCAAATTTTTGAAGATATCGCTAACGGTAAGAAAAAACGTGTCATCGTTAATATCGCTCCGAGGCATGGTAAGTCAGAACTTATATCCTACCTCGCTCCTGCGTGGTTCTTGGGTAAGTTTCCACAGAAGAAAATCATCATGTCATCTCACACGGCGGATCTGGCTGTTCAGTTTGGGCGTCGTGTGCGTAACCTCGTTGGATCGGAAAATTATCGAGACATATTTCCGCAGGTAGAACTGCAAGCTGACTCGAAGTCGGCATCACGGTGGGGGACTAACTTTAATGGTGAGTACTTTGCAATCGGTGTTGGCGGCGCTCTTGCTGGTAGGGGGGCTGATCTCTTTATCATCGATGATCCGCATTCGGAACAAGAAGCTAAGACTGGTCGGCCTGATGTCTTTCTTCCTGCTTGGGAGTGGTTTCAGTCTGGTCCTCTACAGCGTCTTATGCCGGGAGGCGCGATTATTGTCGTTATGACACGCTGGTCCAAACTGGACTTAACGGGCATGATCGTCAACCAGATGGAGCGCAACGAGGATGTGGATCCTTGGGAGGTCGTAGAGTTTCCTGCTATTAAAGATGACGGGGAAGCACTGTGGCCTGAGTTCTGGGATGTCAACGAGTTGTTGGCAAAGAAGGCGGCAATCGATATCCGGTACTGGAATGCCCAGTACATGCAAAAACCCACCTCAGAAGAGGGCGCTCTAATAAAGAGGGAGTGGTGGAAAATTTGGGATAAAGAATCCCCTCCTCAATGCGAGTTCACGATCATGTCACTTGACGCGGCTCAAGAGGCTAACACCCGTGCTGACTATAACGCCTTAACTACGTGGGGTGTCTTTTTTAATGAAGAGACGAATAATTACGCCATCATTTTGCTGAACTCGATCAAGAAACGGCTGGAGTATCCAGACTTGAAGAAACTTGTGCTAGAAGAGTACAGGGAGTGGGAGCCAGACGCGTTTATGGTTGAGAAGAAATCCAACGGATCGGTTCTCTATCAGGAGTTCAGACGGATGGGCATACCTGTTGGGGAGTTCACCCCCGGCAAAGGACAAGACAAGATCGCCCGTGTGAATGCGGTGTCATCTCTCTTTGAGGGAGGTGTGGTATACGCACCAGACCGCAGATGGGCAAAAGAAGTGATCGAAGAATGCAACGATTTCCCAGCGGGCACCAATGACGACTTGGTGGACTCAACTACCCTAGCACTGTTAAGATTCAGGCAGGGTGGGTTCATCCGACTTTCGACTGACGAGCCGGAAGATAATTTCCTGCGCAAATATCGCAAAAAAGCTGCGTACTATTAAGGATACATCATGGCAACAAACATGGATAAGGCTTTCTATCAAGCACCTCAAGGACTAGATCAGTTGAGTGAGCAAGAAGAGCCTATTGAGATAGAGATTGAAGACCCAGAAGCAGTACGCATAAGTGCTGGCGACTTCACCCTTGAGATGACAAAAGAAGAGGATGAAGACGAGTTTGAGAAGAACCTCGCTGAAGAGATGACCGAAGGTGAACTCGCATCGATTGCGGGTGATCTGGTTGGTGACTTTGATACAGATATCTCATCACGCAAAGATTGGGTACAGACCTATGTAGATGGTCTTGAGTTACTCGGTATGAAGCTTGAAGATCGTACTGAGCCTTGGCCCGGCGCATGTGGTGTCTATCACCCACTACTTACTGAGTCAGTAGTTAAGTTCCAAGCAGAAACAATGATGGAGACGTTCCCAGCAGCGGGTCCTGTCAAAGCAAAAATTATTGGCAAAGAAACACCAGAGAAAAAGAAAGCGGCAGAACGTGTCCAAGAGGACATGAACTACCGCTTGACCGAAGAGATGGTCGAATACAGACCTGAACACGAGCGTATGCTGTGGGGTCTGGGTCTCGCTGGCAACGCGTTCAAGAAAGTATACGTCGATCTTCAGACAGATAGACCAGCAGCGATGTTTGTCCCTGCTGAAGACTTGGTCGTTCCATATGGCGCGTCTAGCCTAGAGTCAGCAGAACGTGTTACCCACGTAATGCGTAAGACTGAGAACGAAGTAAAAATGCTTCAGCATGCCGGGTTTTACCGCAAGATAGACCTAGGCTCTCCCATGAATGTCATGGATGAGGTTGAGAAAAAGATTGCTGAGAAGCTGGGTTTCAGAGCAACTGAAGACAATAGATACAAACTGCTCGAGATGCATGTGGAGTTAGACCTCCCCGGTTATGAGCACAAGGACGAGAAGGGTAAAGAAACAGGTATTGCTCTGCCTTACGTTGTAACTATAGAGAAGGCAACAGGAGAAGTTCTATCTATTAGACGCAACTGGAGACCGGACGATGATACGCACCAGAAACGACAACACTTCGTTCACTACCCGTATATACCGGGCTTTGGCTTCTATGCTTTCGGGCTTATTCATCTTATTGGTGCTTTCGCCAAGTCTGGTACTTCTATTCTTCGTCAGCTTGTGGATGCTGGTACTCTTTCTAATCTTCCGGGGGGTTTTAAAACTCGTGGGCTTAGATCTAAGGGTGACGACACGCCGATAGCACCGGGGGAGTTCCGGGATATGGATGTCCCAAGTGGAACGATGCGTGACAACATCATGGCTCTTCCATACAAGGAGCCAAGCCAAGTTCTAGCGTCGCTGATGAATCAGATCATTGAAGATGGTCGCAGATTCGCTGGTACGGTTGACTTGAACACGTCAGACATGAGCGCACAAGCTCCTGTCGGTACGACGTTAGCTATTCTTGAGCGTCAGTTGAAAACGATGTCTGCTATACAGGCGCGTATTCACTATGCAATGCGTCAAGAGTTCAAGTTGTTGAAAGAGATAATTCGTGATTTCACTCCACCTAGCTATCCATATGAGCCAGAGTCTGGTGACCGCGCTGTTAAACAGAGTGACTACGATGATGTGGACGTCGTACCTGTATCTGATCCTAATGCAGCTACTATGGCTCAGAAGGTTGTTCAGTATCAAGCGGCTCTACAACTAGCTCAGACAGCACCACAGATCTATGACTTACCAGTCTTGCATCGTCAAATGTTAGATGTGTTGGGCATTAGAAACTACCAGAAGTTAGTGCCTGTACAAGAAGATATGAAGCCTCGTGACCCAGTCACAGAGAACCAGAATATTCTTACTAACAAACCTGTCAAAGCATTCTTGTATCAAGACCATAAAGCACACATCGCAGTGCATATGGCGGCGGCGCAAGACCCACACATCATGCAGTTAGTTGGGCAGAATCCTCAAATGGCGCAAGCTATTTCTGCGGCTCTATCAGCTCACGTTGCAGAGCATTTGGGTATGGAGTACCGCAAGCAGATGGAGATGTCTATGGGACAACCATTACCTGCATACAAAGAAGATGAAGACGAAATAATGATGTCTCCAGAAATGGAAGTCAAAGTTTCTCAGATGGCAGCTATGGCGTCTCAACAGTTGTTACAACAGCATCAGCAAGAGTCTCAACAACAGAAAGCCCAGCAGCAAGCACAAGATCCGCTCATCCAGATGCAACAACAAGAGTTGCAGATTAAGCAGGCTGATCTACAACGTAAGACTCAGAAAGATATGACCGATGCTCAGATGAAGCAAGAGCAGATCCAGACTGAGCGTATGCGTATTGCTGTACAGCAACAGTTGGAAGGTGAAAAACTCTCAGCTAAGACTGCAAGTGAGCAACATCAACATGACCGTCAACAACAGTCAGAAGGATTCCGTACAGCGGCGGAAGTCCACAAGCATAAACAACAACTAGAGCATCAACGCGAGATGCAAGAACTACAACGGAAATCACAACCAAAGAAGAAAGGTGATTGATGTATGAAGTAATTCGAGCCACAGAACATGTGGTTCAAAAAATTGACGAAAAAGTCAAACAACTCGAAGAAGCGATTGGTCGTAAAGCGGCTAAGAGTTTCGACGAGTATTGCGAGATGTGTGGGGAAATTAAAGGTCTGCTCACCACTCGCAACTTCCTAACAGACCTTACAAAAAACATGGAGAAGCTAGATGATTGATCTCAGTCAAGCAGTGGACTTGTCGCAAGTGCTGCACAAGAAGGACGATGAGAAAGCAAAACAACTTCCTGAGCCCAAAGGCTACAAGATCTTGTGCGCAATCCCAGAAGCCGAGAAGGAGTTCGAGGAGAGTGAAGTTGGCTTGATTAAAGCTGACGAGACTATGCGTAACGAAGAGGTGCTGACCACAGTGCTATTTGTCGTTGCTCTTGGTCCAGACTGCTACAAGGATGAAAAACGGTTCCCATCCGGTCCTTGGTGCAAACAGGGTGACTTTGTCTTAGTGCGTCCCAACTCGGGATCCAGACTACTAATCCACGGCAGAGAATTCCGCATCATCAACGACGACACCGTCGAAGCTGTTGTAGAAGATCCTCGTGGCATCAAACGCAAATAAGGAGCGACACGATGGCTAAAGACGACGATGATTTCAAATTTCCAGACGAGATCGAAGAGAAATCTAAGGGTAAACCCGGAGATGACATTGAGGTTTCCTATGAAGAAGACGATGGCGATATAAAAATCGAAATCGAAGACGATACCCCTCCAGAGGACAGGCATGTCCAGCCTCTGACAGATGAGGTAAAAGATGATTTAGAAAAGGCTGACGAGTCTAAAGACTACTCCCACAACGTCAAAACTAAGTTTAAACAGTACAAAAAAGCTTGGCATGACGAGCGTAGGGCTAAAGAGTCAGCTTATAGAGAGCAGCAAGAGGCTTTACAGATAGCTCAGAACATACTAGAGGAGAATAAGAAACTCAAAGGTATGCTTCAGAAAGGCGAAACAGAACTTATAGGTAACTATAAGGCTTCCGCTGAGCTAGAAGTAGACAAAGCAGAGCGCAACTATAAAGAAGCCTATGACATGGGCGATGCAGATAAGCTTTTGGAAGCCCAAAAAGAGCTTATGCGGGCTGAAATGAAGCTTGATAAAGCAAAAAATTTCAAACCCACTGTACAAATCGACGAAAATGAGGTACAAACTACCCAAAAGCAACCTGCACAGCAGCAGATGGACCCGAAAGTGTCTGCTTGGGTATCAGAGAACCAATGGTTCGTAAACCCGGGCAAACGCGGAATGCGTCGTTACGCAGAAGGTGTCCATGAAGAACTTGCAGAACGCTACGGACAAGCCTTTGTAGGCACAGACGAATACTTTAAAGGTATCGACAAAGAAGTACGCAAACGATTCCCAGAAGAGTTTGCTAGCGAGCAAAACGTTGATGACGATAAGCCACAGCGCACAAGACCAAGCACGGTGGTAGCCCCTGCTAAACGCAGTACGGCTCCAAAGAAAATTACGCTGTCTAAGACGCAAGTCGGTGTAGCGAAAAAACTTGGAATATCCCCCGAGCAGTATGCTCGTGAATTAGCAAAAATGGAGAATTAATATGAGCGGAAATAACAGATTGAAACGCGAGATGGAAAGCAGAGAATTGCAAGAGCGCCCTAAACAGTGGCAGGAAGCATCTCTATTACCGGAGCCTGATAAGGAGCCGGGGTTCGCGTACCGTTGGGTAAGGGTTTCTACTTTGAACATGAACGACCCCCGTAATCTTTCAGGCAAATTGCGTGAAGGTTGGGAGCCAGTATCTGTCGAAGAGCAACCCACTATGAAACTGTTAGCTGATCCTAATAGCCGATTCGTTGGCAATATTGAGATTGGCGGGTTGTTACTCTGTAAGACACCTATCGAGTTCGTCCAGCAACGGGATGCTAAGTTCCGTGAAAAAAGCGAAGCGCAGACTCTTTCAGTGGATAACAACTTCATGCGTCAAAGTGACTCGCGGATGCCTCTCTTTGCTGAGAAGAAATCTACGACCAGCTTTGGCAGAGGTTCTTAATCATTCCTTTTGGAGCTTAAAACATGGCTTATCCCACTGTTTCTAAGACGTACGGTTTCAAGCCAGTCAACCGACTGGACGGGCTACCATACGCCGGAGCGATCCGTCAAATCCCTGTAGCGCCAGCTTACGCGACCGCTATTCTCAATGGTGACACCGTTAAGGTTGACACAAGCGGCTACATTGTTGCTGGAAGCACTACTGCTACTGGTACTAACGTAGGCGTGTTGGTCGGTTGCCAGTACGTTAACAGCCAAGGTCAAACTGTTCAAGGACAGTACTACCCAGCTGGCTTGTCAACTTCTACAGCAATGGCTTTTGCCTATGTTGTGGATGATCCCAACGCAATCTTCCGCGTAGTCGCTACAAACGGTCAAACTACCGTTCCTACAGCGTTTACCCGTGCGATTGTTGGTGCTAACGTAGCGATCTCCGTTACCACCGGTAACACCACCACAGGCGACTCGTACTATGGTATTGACGGAACTTCCGCCGACACCACTAATACATTGCCTATTCGTGTAATTGATGTTGTGCCTGATACAGCTACCGGTCAAGCCGGTGTCGCAGCTACGACCTATTACGAGTTCTTGGTCAAGTTTAACTTGCACCAGTACACTAGCACCACCGGTGTTTAAGGAGTAAGTTACCATGGCTATTTCACGCGCACAACTACTGAAGGAATTGCTCCCCGGACTTAACGCATTGTTCGGCCTTTCATATGCTACATATGATCAAGAGCACAAAGAGATCTACGAAACTGAGACATCAGAGCGTAGCTTCGAAGAGGAAACCAAGCTTTCTGGCTTTAACGCCGCACCGGTGAAGAACGAAGGTTCTGCAATCCAGTACGACAATGGTCAAGAAGCATGGACTGCTCGCTATAACCACGAGACTATCGCTATGGGCTTCAGCTTGACTGAAGAGGCGATTGAAGATAACTTGTATGACAGCCTCGCAGCTCGTTATACCAAGGCTCTGGCTCGTTCTATGGCTTATACCAAGCAGGTTAAAGCTGCTGCTGTGTTGAACAACGGCTTCACTTCCACATATGCTGGCGGTGACGGTCAACCTTTGTTCAGTGCATCACATCCTCTGATCTCTGGTGGCACTAACAGCAACATCCCATCTACTGCAGCAGACTTGAACGAGACTTCTTTGGAAGCCGCCGTTATCCAGATCAGCTTGTGGACAGATGAGCGTGGCTTGCTGATCGCTGCTCGTCCTAAGAAGTTGGTTGTTCCTCCATCACTCCAGTTCGTTGCAACCCGCTTGCTCGAAACTGAACTCCGTGTTGGTACAAACAACAACGACATCAACGCATTGAAGAACAATGGTTCTGTTAGCGAAGGCTACACCATTAACCACTTCTTGACCGATACAAACGCTTGGTTCTTGACCACAGACGTTCCAAACGGTATGAAGCACTTCGAGCGCGTTGCTTTGAGTCAGTCTATGGACGGTGACTTCGATACTGGTAACGTCCGTTACAAGTCTCGTGAGCGTTACAGCTTCGGCTGGTCTGATCCTTTAGGCATGTACGGCTCTGCCGGTGCTTAAAGAATAAAGGGGGCCCCGTGCCCCCTTTTCTATGTACATCATAGAAATATGGTGTATATTCCAAACATCTGGGTGATCCGCCTTACCGCCACTGCCCCAGCAGACGATGCAACGATTGGTAAGGTACTTTTGCATAAGGACTTTTTGTCATGGCACGTTCCACATTTGAAGGCCCAGTTCTATCTGGCGATCAACGTTTTAGCCCATACCGTAACGTAGGTTACGCTCGGTTAGAACAAGACATTTACATTGATTTCGCCAATACTGGTGGAAATGGCACTGCTGGATACCCCGGCGCGTCTACTCAATTCGTAAATGGAAACACTATTCCTAACGTCAACGCTTCTGTATATACAGCAGCGGGCGGAGCAACAAACCCACCAGTAGTGGTAACTCCTACAGCGGATGCGGCTACTGCGATTTATCGCGGTGTGGTGTTCTGGGTTCCTACAGGTTCTACGATCGACTCAATCACAGTTGATTACCTCCTTGCACTGACTACAGTTAACTCTACATACAGTTCGGTTTCTTGGTTGTTCTCTAACGGGTTTGTGACTAGCGCACCTACCTATGCGACTGCAACTTTGGGCACTACAACTGTTGGTACTGCTGGTCGTATCTCTACTACCTATAGCGCAACTAACTTGACTAACATGTTGGCTACTACATCTGACATCAACACGGGCACAAGCAGCCCATCATCGGTGTCTCAGATTGTTGCTACTTTGGCTATCGTAGGTACAGGTCTGTCGGCCTTGTCTGCTGGTAAGTTCAATATACGTATTGGCTACACCCAGAACGATCCCAACATCGGTAACACTACAACTTACCCATACGGTAACTTTGACTAATCAGTCCTAGGGGCTTCGGCCCCTTGTTTTTAAACAAAGGAGATTGATTATGATGCAAACTGACGTTAAATCGGCGCATTTAAGTGTTGCTGGAACATTATTTGCCGGTCCAACCCGTCTTAAAGGTTTGATTATTTGCCCAGCGGCAAGTACGGCAGCTACTATCCAGTTTAAAGATGGTGGATCAAGTGGAACAGTTTTGTTGGAGATTGACATCGCTAGCAATACAAACCCAAACACCTATACCTTTGACATCCCCGGAGAAGGTATCAAGTTCAATACTACTTTGTATTTGGCACTAAGTGCAGCGGTAACTGGAGTAACCGCGTTCTATGGCTGAGTCTAAACAAGCAGTTCTAGCAGGGCGTAAGCTGTTCATCGGCATACCTTGCCATGATGGGCGCTTGAACGTCAAGACCGCATTTAACCTTGTGCAGTTAATGCCCGAGGCTATGCGGCTTGGTGTTTCTGTCACCCTATCTGATCTTTCTAATTGCTCCATCATCACGTTGGCGCGCAACTCATTGGTACATGAGTTTTTGAAAACAGACTGTACAGAACTATTGTTTATTGATTCCGATGTTATTGCAACGTCAGGCGACATCTTGCGTTTAATGGCTCAAAGCGGTGGTAGAGATATCACTGCGGGTACATACCCACGCAGATCGCATGACAAGAAGTTCTTTACAGATTTGTATTGGACTGAGGATGACAACTTAGAGTTTGATGGCTCACTGATGCGTGTCAAGCGTATTGGTACAGGGTTCATGCTCATTCAACGTCATGTCATTGAGAAGATGGCGCAGGCGCATCCTGAGTGGTCATACAAGAACAAACCAACTGGCGAGCGTATGGCTGCGCTGTTTGATTTTGAGATCAGAGATGACCAGTATGTTGGCGAGGACTATTTGTTTTGCGACAGAGCTACTGAGATGGGGTTCAAAGTCCACGTTGATGTAGACATTAGCTTGCCACATATTGGTAGTGAATCTTTTACCAGAAACTTCCGCGAGGAGGTTGTTATTCCGTTGCTCGAAAATATTCGAGAGTCACGTTTGAAAGTCGTAAATGGCTAAATCACCAGCATGGCAGAGAAAAGAAGGCAAGAATCCGAATGGGGGCTTAAACGCCAAAGGGCGAGCCTCTGCGAAGAAAGAAGGGCACAACTTGAAACCGCCGCAACCAGAAGGCGGATCAAGGCGCGACTCTTTCTGTGCAAGGATGAGTGGGATGAAAAAGAAGCTGACATCCGCAAAGACAGCGAAAGACCCGAACTCTAGAATTAACAAAAGCCTACGGGCATGGGATTGTTGATATGTCTGATATTGAATTAACCGACCGCGAAAGATTGATTGCCAAGGAAGCGGCTAAGCTCGCCCTTGAAGAGCTGTCTTCGGAGTTTTACAAAAAAGTTGGTAAGACTGTTGTAGAGAAAGTGCTTATTTGGATTGGTCTTTTAGCCGCTGGTTACCTTGCTGGTAAAGGTTTACCGATTAAGGTCTGATATGCCTAGCACTAGCAAGAAGCAACACAATTTCATGGAGGCCGTAGCCCATAACGCTGCGTTCGCTAAGAAAGCAGGAGTTCCACAGTCTGTGGGTAAAGATTTTTCTAAAGCCGATAAAGGCAAAACTTTTAAAGAAGGAGGCCGTATGGCTACTACTAAGATGGGCAAACCAATGATGAAACCCGGCATGAGTACCGCTAAAGACGGTATGAAAAAGCCTACTCCTATGGCTAACACCATGATGGGTGGTATGGGCGGCATGGGTATGAAAAAGGGCGGAAAAGTTTCCGCTATGGGCGCAGTAAAGACCGCTGCCCCAAGCCGCGATGGTGTTGCTATTAAAGGCAAGACCAAAGGCAAAAACATTAAGATGTAAGGAGCCTATCATGGCTAAACGACCAAAACGTTTTTTCGCGGGTGATGAGGTAAGCGACTATGACTCAGGCGAGGGTCGTGGCTCTGCTGGTACTTCTGAAACCATAACACCCTCAAAGCCTAAACCAAAGATTGTTACCAAAGAAGAATTGGCTGCATCTGGTATGACTTTGCGTGACTATATGAACAAGCAACAAGGTTTAACCCGTCGTGGCGAATCTTCTGATTCTGCGCCTACCCCTAAGTCATCTCCAGTGACTAAGAACGAAGGCATGTCCATGACCAAAATGGATCCTGAAAAAGCTCAGGATGCTAAACGTCTTGGTGAACAAATGGTAGCTCGGGATAAAGCTATTGTTCAACAGCAAAACGATAAGATCGTAAAAGACTATAGAGCCAAGCAAGCCCGCCAAAAAGAAGCAAACATTGGCGCTTCTATGGGCGGATACAAGGCTGGCGGTAAAGTCTCTTCTGCTTCTAGTCGTGCCGATGGTATTGCTACCAAAGGTAAAACCCGTGGAAGGATGTGCTAATCATGGCTGACGTTAAATACCCAGACTACACCCCAGTAGACGAGCCTGTTCGTACAGGTCCTAAACCAGCAGAACCCGGTAGTGGGATCAGGGTTGAAAAAGAACCTAAACCCATGCCAAAGCCAGTAAAGAAAATGGCTTCTGGTGGCTCAGCTTCTAGCCGTGCTGACGGTATTGCTCAACGAGGTAAGACTCGTGGCACTATCGCTGCTATGTGTGGTGGCGGGATGTCAAAGGGCAAGCGATGAGAGCGAGTCGCGGCATGGGAGATATCCGTGAAACTAAGATGCCTAAAGGTGTCAAGAAGTCACGCCGCGACGATACCGACTTCACTCAATACGCCTCTGGCGGAAAGGTTGGTCTATATGACAACATTAATGCAAAACGTAAAAGAATTGCTGCAGGGTCTGGTGAAAAGATGCGTAGAGTTGGTAGCAAAGGTGCGCCAACGGCTGACGCGTTCAGACAATCAGCCAAAACAGCCAGAAAGTAAATAATGGCGGTTACCACAGGACTCACCGCGTTTAACCTCGATCTCAACGAGATCATGGAGGAGGCGTATGAACGTGCGGGTTTAGAGATCCGCACGGGTTATGAGTTCCGTACAGGACGTAGATCGCTCAACATGCTGACGATTGAATGGGCTAACCGTGGCATCAATTTATGGACTATTGAGCAAGGCCAGATCGTAATGAACACTGGGCAGGGTATCTACCCATTCCCAGAAGACACGATTGACCTGCTTGATCAGGTAGTCCGTACCCAAGCCAATGACTTGAACCAGATAGACATCAACATCTCTCGCATTAGTGAATCTACGTATGCCATGATTCCTAATAAGCTGGCTCAAGGTAGACCTATTCAAGTCTGGATTAACCGCCAGACAGGTGCGGGGAACAACACAAGTGTTGTGTTAACTACGGCTCTTACGTCTACCGATACCACTGTCTATGTATCAGATATAACCCAACTTGCTACGGCTGGATTTATTAACGTCACTACTACTAGCGTTACAGAAACAATCGTATATCAGAACGTGAATCCAGCTCCGCTTACAGGTTTACCTAACGCTGGTCAGCTCTTGAACTGTACCCGTGGGCAGAACAACACCGTAGCCGCTGCGCATGCAATAGCGACTACAACGATAGCGGTCACTAACTTACCTAGCATCAACGTCTGGCCTACCCCTAATTCCCCCGGTGATCAGTACATATTCGTGTATTGGCGTATGCGTCGCCTGCAAGATGCTGGTAATGGTGTGAACATCCAAGATATCCCATTTCGTCTGATTCCTTGTTTGGTGGCTGGTCTAGCGTTCTATATTGCCCAGAAGAAGCCAGAAGTGTCTCCAGATCGGGTAATGTTCTTGAAGCAAGAGTATGAGCAGCAATGGCTATTGGCATCACAAGAGGATCGTGAGAAGGCTCCTGACAGGTTTGTTCCTCGTCAGTTGTTTTACTAATGCCTAGTCGGTTTGCTTCCGGTAAATACGCGATTGCAGAGTGCGATCGGTGTGCTGGTCGCTACATGCTCAAAGAGTTAAGAAAGCAGATTGTCAAGACTAAGCTGTACAACATCAAGGTTTGTCCATCCTGTTGGGATCCAGATCAGCCTCAGTTGTCTCTTGGTCTATATCCAGTCAATGACCCACAGGCGGTGCGCGAGCCTCGTCCGGATGTTAGCTACCAAGTCTCAGGATCTAGTGGTTTGCAGATTGACTTGACGAACAATAACACTGAGGACGGATTCGGATACCCATCTGGTGGTAGTCGTATCATTCAGTGGGGGTGGAACCCAGTAGGTGGGTCATCATATTTTGATGCCGCTTTAACGCCAAATAACTTGGCATTAAGCGTGCAACTTGGTACAGTAACGATATCAACAACCTAGGAGTTGAAATGGATAAAGCAGATTTAAAACAAGACAAGAAAATGATCGCAGGTGCCGTGCATAAGCACGAGAAAAGCATGCATCCCGGCAAGCCAATGACTAAGCTCAAAAAGGGCGGCGTAACAGGCAAAGCTATGAGATCTGTTGGTCGCAACATGGCTCGCGCAAACAACCAACGCGGAGGCTAATATGGCTAAATTTAGCAATAAGCAGATGGGTAAAGAGATTGGTCAAGCTAGTACCTATGCTCAGCCCCATACTATGAGCGGTGAGTCTGTTAACGTGAATAACGCTATCAAGAACAAGACTGGTGCTCAGACTATGTCTGACATGAACATTTCTGTTGGCGCTCTTAACAAAGGTAACTTCAAACCTACCAAGACTGACGGCATCACTATGCGTGGTCATGGAGCGGCTACCAAAGGTATCAAGTCTAGAGGCCCGATGGCATGAACTACGCTGCGTTGTCTTCTGCAATCCAAACGTATACGGAAAACCAATTTCCAACTACGTATTTATCTAGCGGTACCGCAGTAACCGCAGATGAGCAGATTGCCCGCTTTGTCGAGCAGGCAGAACAACGCATCTACAACACTATTCAGTTTCCATCACTACGTAAGAATGTCACAGGTAACGTCTCAACAAGTAATAGGTACTTGTCTGCTCCAGATGATTTCTTAGCTGTATATTCACTAGCGTCCATTGATGGTGACGGTAACTATGAATATTTGTTGAACAAGGATGTGAACTTTATCCGTCAGGCGTATCCCAATCCAACTACTGATGTTGGTATTCCTAAGTACTATGCTTTGTTTGGTCCGACTGTTACATCTTCTACGGTCAGTAATGAGTTGTCTTTTCTTGTTGGCCCAACCCCTGATGCAGCGTATAGTGTAGAGCTTCACTATTACTACTACCCCGAGTCAATAGTAACTGCTAGTACGACTTGGCTTGGCGATAACTTTGATACGGTATTGTTGTATGGTTCATTAGTTGAGGCTTACACCTTCATGAAGGGTGAGGCTGACGTTATGGCTTTCTATGACGGCAAGTACAAGGAAGCACTAGCTTTGGCTAAACGTTTGGGCGATGGTATGGAGCGTCAAGACGCGTACCGTTCTGGTCAATATAGACAGGCGGTGTCCTAATGGCGTTTACAGGGAATTGGACATGCAACACGTTTTTGACGGGCTTAATGAATGGCTCGTTCAACTTTACGTCTGGTTCTTTTTACATTGCCCTGTACACCAATTCTGCATCGCTTAACAACCTTACTACTGCGTATACAACAAATGGAGAAGTATCAGCGTCTGGCTATACGGCTGGGGGCAACCTACTTATAATCTCGCAGGTGCCAATCATTGGCGGGACAGATCCTGCTACGTCGTATATTTCTTTCTCAAACTCATCTTGGACTTCAGCGTTAACTGCACGGGGTGCGTTAATCTATAAGGCCGGAGATAATGGGGCTGTTTGCGTACTAGATTTTGGTAGTGACAAGACCTCAACAACAACTTTCACGGTACAGTTCCCGTCTGCTACCGATACATCCGCAATCATCCGCTTATCATAAGGAGCATATATGCATAAAGAACAATCCGGTTTTGGCGATAACGCCGTAGCCACACTACAAGCTAACGCATCCATACCAGAAGGTATGGGTATTGAAGGCTTCTACAAAGTAGAGTGCCACGATGCACAAGGCAACCTAAAGTGGAATGATGAGTTCCCTAACTTAGTCGTTGCTATTGGTAAACAGTTATTGCTGGATACATTGTTAAGAGGTTCCGCTTATACAACTGTTGGCCCATTCTTAGGTCTGATTAACAATAGCACTACTTATGCCGCCTCAGATACCATGACTTCTAAGACATGGACTGAATTGACTACTTACACTGTGGGCGGTTCAGCAGTGCGTGGTACAGCAGTATTTGCTGCATCTAGTTCATCTGGTACGACTCCATCAAACGTCACTACGTCAACGGCTACAGCTATAACCTACACAATGACAGGTTCTGCTACCGTATATGGATGTTTCTTGGTGACGGGTACTGGCGCGGTCAGCACAATCTCTAGCACTGCGGGTACTTTGTACTCAGAAGGTAACTTCAGCACTGCCAAGACTGTTACTTCTGGCGACACCGTAACTGTTACTTACTCGACAACTGCGACTTCTTAAGGAGTCTTAAATGGCTCTAGTTTTAGCAAACCGTGTTCAAGAAACAGGTACCGCTAATACCACTGTAAGTTTTACGCTTGCTGGTGCTGTACAAGGTTTTCAGACCTTTGCTGTTGTTGGTAATACCAATACAACGTATTACGCGGCTACAGATGGTAGTGGTAGTTGGGAAGTAGGTCTTGGTACGTATTCAACTACGGGACCTACTCTTACTCGCACGACTGTTTACGCTTCTAGTAACTCTGGAAGCGCCGTTACTTTTGTTGGCGCATTAAGTATCTTTCTTACCTACCCATCTGGCAGGTCTGTAAATCTTGATGCGTCTGGTAACGTAAGTGCGTTGGGCACGGTTGCCTCTGGTACTTGGCAAGGGGCAACTGTTGCTGTAGCGTATGGTGGCACAGGCGTAACCGCTTCTTCTGGTGCTAACTCGGTAATGTTGCGTGATGCTAACCAAAACGTATCCATCAACCGTTTAAATCAATCTAATGCAAATACTGCGGCGGCAGGCGGTACAACAGCTTTAACTGCGGCGTCTAGTTATTCACAAACGCTTACTGGCACGGGCAATCAGACCTATACGATGCCTGATGCGACCACTCTGACTACAGGTGTAGCGTTCGGATTTAACAACAACGCAACTGGAACACTGACTCTCCAAGACTACGCCACTGGTTCTATTGGAACGATTACTTCCGGCGGTGCGGTTGAACTTGTATTGTTAGCAAACGGCACGGTCGCGGGTACATGGGACGTACATGGGTTTCTCCCTGAGAACGTAACTTGGGGCACTAACGCGTTAAACCTTGGCTCTACGGTCATCAGTAACGGTACTTGGCAAGGCGGAACAATTGCTAGTAATTATGGCGGTACAGGACTGACAAGCTACGCCGCTGGCGATGTGCCTTACTATGTTTCTGGCACTGCGCTATCTAAATTAGGTATTGGTACAAACGGATACATTCTTACTTCTAATGGTTCAGCGCCAACATGGGCTGCTCCTGCGGCAGTTACTCCAGCGGCTGTGAGCGACCAAGTAAATACATCTACTGGGTACTTTGATGTTCCTTCTGGGACAACAGCTCAACGTCCCGGTTCTCCAACAAACGGAGCAACAAGATTTAATACCACATTAAATGCCATGGAGGTCTATTCAGAATCAAGCGCTAAATGGGAAATCATTGGCTACTTTACTACTCCTGCTGCACCTACTATTGGCACTGCAACTAATACGGGTGTCGGCACAGTTTCAGTTTCATATACAGCCCCAACTAATACTGATACAGATGCTCAACCGGTCACTTCTTATACCGCTGTTTCTAGCCCCGGTGGAATAACGGGTACTGTCTCTCAGTCAGGTTCTGGAAGCATCACTGTTTCTGGTCTATCTAACAACACTGCGTACACATTTACCGTATACGCGACTAACGCCGCCGGTAATGGTACTTCTTCAGCCGCTAGTAACTCAGTAACAACTTACTCAGTCCCCGGGGCACCAACAATCGGTACAGCAACAGCAACTGGGTCAACAACCGCAACTGTCACATTCACAGCACCAGCTAGTAATGGTGGTACGGCAATTACCTCGTATACAGCAACATCTAGCCCAGCAGGTGGTACTGGTACGCTATCTCAAGCTGGTTCTGGAACTATCTCAGTTACAGGTTTAACTACTAATACAGCCTACACATTTACTGTTACCGCAACTAATGCTGTAGGAACAGGTTCGGCTTCAGCGGCTAGTAATTCCATTACGTCATGGGCAGTCCCCGGCGCTCCTACAAGTGTTAGCGCTACCAATACTGGAGTAGGTACTCAATCTGTAGCCTTTACTGCACCAGCATTTACTGGTGGTACAGCGATTACAAGTTACACGGTTACTAGAAGTCCCGGGGGTTCAACTTTTACAGGCGCTTCTTCCCCTATATCTGCGACAGGCGGCGCTAACAACACGGCGTATACATACACAGTAACTGCAACTAACGCGGTAGGTACTGGCGCGGCTAGTGCTGCAAGTTCAGCTGTTACTACTTATTCAGTCCCCGGCGCTCCTACTATTGGAACTGCTACAGCTACTGCGTATAACACAGCAACAGTTTCATTTACAGCACCGGCTAGTAATGGTGGTACAGCAATTACTTCTTACACAGCAACGTCAAGTCCGGGTGGTTTAACTGGGACTTTGTCTCAGGCAGGTTCTGGAACTATTACTGTTACAGGTTTGTCTCAGGCAACTTCATATACGTTTACTGTCACTGCAACTAATGCTGTAGGTACTAGTTCTGCATCTTCTGCTTCTAATAGTATTACAACTCCGTACAACACATTTACTGTTAACTACTACCTTTTAGGCGGCGGTGGTGGTGGCGGAAGCGGTGCAACCGGAGGATGGTCTGGCTGTGGTGGAGGCGGTGGTGGTAGCGGCGGTTATGTTGCAAGCACTCAATCTATTACTGTAAACGGAACAAGTTATTCATTTAGCGTTGGCGGTGGAGGTGGCGGTAACGGAAGCCCCGGTACTGGCTGCGATGCTAACGGTGGTACTGGAAGTGGTGGTTCTGCATCAACCGCATTTGGACAGACTGCCAACGGTGGAGGCGCTGGTGGAGGCGCTACTAACCCAAATCCGGGTGGTTCTGGCGGTGGTGGTGGCTCACCAAGTGGTAATCCCGGCAGTGCGGGAAGTGGTAGTCCCGGCGGCGCTTGTCAGTCAACTACTCCTCAACCCGGAGGCGCTGGTGGAGGTTCTCCTTATAACGGTGGCGGTGGTTCTGCTGGTGCGGGTGGCTGTTCTGTTGCCGGGGGTACTGGCTCTGGTTATGGCGCTGGTGGTGGTGGCGGTCAAGGCGGTAAATGTTGCGGGGGTGGTACAGGTAGTGGCTGTTCTGGTGGTGTTGGTGGCGCTGGCGCTACTGGAGCCGTTGTTGTCCAGTACTCATCTTCATACCCAGATGCAACATCTACAACAGGTAGCCCAAGTTACTCAAATTCTGGGGGAACAAAAACTTATACGTGGAGAGGCGCTGGGTCTATTACATGGTAAGCCTATACGAGACAAGAATATCAATCTGTAAAAAATGCGATCAGTATGAAAGTATTACAAGTCGATGCAAGGTGTGCGGGTGCTTCATGTTCGCCAAGGCGCGAATTTCAAGTTCTTGTTGCCCAATTAACAAATGGAGGAGGAAGGAAAAAAATATGGCACATTTTGCTCAACTAGATTTCAGCAACATAGTTATGCAAGTTGTTGTTGTCGATGATCAAGTCTTAGGTGACGCAACATATCCAGACACAGAGCCGTTGGGCATTGCATTTTTGCAATCTTTGTTTGGCGCGAATACAAAGTGGAAGCAGACTAGTTCCACTGCCGAATTTAGACGACTCTATGCTTATCTTGGCGGAATATATAGAGAAGATTTAGATGTCTTTGTTCGCCCACAACCATACAACAGTTGGGTTTATAACGTAGTTACAAACGACTGGGAGCCACCTATTCCGTTCCCAAGTGACGGAGAAACTTATCAGTGGGAAGAAAACGGGGCGTTTTGGAAACGAACTGAATCTAGGGCTTAATTAAATGTTTGGACTTTCCTCCTTTGCACAAACTTCATTTGCTGCGCTAGGCGGAGGAAATGTCTATAACTTTACTGTCACTGAAAACATTTCTTTAGCTGACTCTAGCTCCCAAACATCTGCGTTTTTACAGTCCATAACTGAGCCAATCGGAATAACGGAAATCATTAATAATGCAGGAATTAACTATTTTGGTAGCGCCACAGAAACAATTGCGTTTGCTGACTCCAGTACACAAGCGTCTACTTTCTTACAGTCTATAACTGAAAACTTAAACCCCGCCGACTTACTCGCAATATCTGCTCAGTTTGCCGTATCTAGAACCGAGCCAATAACTATTGAAGATAGCCAAGTGGTATATACCGCTATGTTGCAATCTCGCGCAGAACCATTTGATTTAGCTGACTTTAGTACACAAGCATCTACGTTCTTACAAACCATATCAGAGCCAATAACCGTAGCTAATGCCCAGACAATCACGGCGCAGTTTGCTGCGGCTGTTTCAGAAGCCATTACTATGGCAGAGGTTGAAGCGGTTGCAGCCCAGTTTGTTGCATCTATATCCGAATTAATTACTTTAGATAATGCTCAAACTATTGCGGCGCAGTTTGCCGTAGCCTTATCAGAAGCCATAACGCTAGATGATGTTAGAGCCATCACTGCCCAGTTTGTTACATCTATTTCTGAACCAATTACAGTAGCCAATACGCAAACTATGACAGCTCAGTTTGCCGTAGCTCTATCAGAAGCCATAACGCTAGATGATGTTAGAGTCATCACTGCCCAGTTTGCAGTCAGTCGTACGGAAAACATAACTGTTGCTGAACTAATCACCATCATCTCGGTGTTCTTCTTTGATATAACAGAAAACTTCGGTGTAGCTAACGCTCAAACTATTTTTGCTGGTTTCTTTCAGTCAATCATAGAAAACATCAACCCCGCAGACGCCTCAACCATCACCGCCCAATTCCGTGCGTCCATTGCTGAGAACATCAATATGGCGGACAATACAGTGGTATCAGGCTGGATAAAAATTATTGACGACCAGACAGCAAATTGGGCGCTGATCAACAACCCTGAGACAGCGGGGTGGGCGGTTATAAACAACTCTGAGACTGCTGGCTGGACAACCATAAACAACATTCAATAGAGGTATTAAATGTCAACATATTCAACTAACTTAAAGCTTGAGCTAATCACTACCGGTACGCAGGCGGGTACTTGGGGAGATACGACTAACACCAACCTTGGCACGTTGCTTGAGCAGGCTATCTCTGGCTATGAGTTGCAAGCGTGTACTGGCGGCACAGATGTCATCACAATCCCAGACGGTGCGACAGGCGTAGCCCGCAATATGTATCTCCAGTTGACCGGTACAGGCGGCGGTAGTTTGATAGTGCCTGTTAACAAAAAGCTCTATTTCATCTACAACGCAACGTCTACAGCCATCACGGTCAAGGTCACAGGACTGACTGGCGTGTCCGTCCCCGCTGGGCGAAAGACCATCCTAGTCTCAAACGGCACAGACATCATTGATGCGACTAACTATGTATCCTCTCTTACCCTTGGCACCGCACTACCCGTCGCGTCTGGCGGTACGGGCTCTACTACTGCTTCTACTGGTACTGGCGGGGTAGTATTAGCCACAAGCCCCACTTTGGTAACCCCTGCTCTTGGGACTCCAACCGCTTTAGTTGGAACAAACATAACTGGAACTGCGGCTGGCTTATCTATTGGTGGTAATGCAGCTACGGCAACTACAGCGGCGGGATTATCTGCAACTTTGGCTGTTGCTTCTGGTGGTACGGGTGTGACCACTTCTACGGGTTCGGGTAGCAATGTCTTATCTACAAGCCCAACATTAGTTACACCCATATTAGGTACGCCTACATCTGGTAATCTTGCAAACTGTACGTTCCCGACACTGAACCAAAACACTACGGGTAACGCTGCAACTGCAACAGCAGCCGCAGGGCCAACAGCCGCTGGCACTTTCTTAGGTAATAACCAAAGCTATCAAGATGTAACAGGTAGTCGTAGTTATAGTACCCAGTATACAAACTCAACTTCCAGTCCAATTTTTGTATCTGTATATGGTGGGGGTAATACAACGATGAACGCATATGTTAATGGTGTTCTAGTTCAACAATCTGTTTTTACAACAGGTAGTACAAATACTAATACAGCCTTTATTGTCCCAGCAGGTAACACCTATCAAGTAAATCTTGGTAGCGGCGGCGTTCCAATTCGTTGGACTGAATTACGTTAATCAGATGTGGACCCCTTCACTCTCCTCATGGCAGCCCAAACTGCCGTTGGCTTTATCAAGCAGGGGTGCGCTCTCCTGCATGAAGGCCGCATGGAACTTGAGGGCGCAAAGAAGACGGCAGAGCAGGTCATTGGAGATGTCAAGGCAATCAAAGGAATTTTTGATTGGTTCATTGGTCTATTTGTTAGTAAACCAACCGCCGAAGCGCCCAAGCCTGTGGCGCAAAAGAAAGCCGCAGCCAAGCAACAGTCCTACGAAGAACTTGAACTCAAACTCATCAGCGAGATTGGGGCAAACCTCGGAGTCCTGTTTGACACACAACAAGATATAAACAACCACTATCTAGAACTTGAAGAGGAGAGCAAAACCAACTACAACCCAACGCAAAACACCAGTAAGAAAGCTATTGAGCGAGCGCTTATTGAATTGCAGATAGAGAAGTTGATGGAGCAGACCAGAGAGGCGATGGTCTATGCGCCGCCTGAGTTAAAAGACTTGTACAGCAGATTCTTAGTGATGCACGGCAAGATTGAACGTGAACAAGAGTGGGCTAGGGCAGAGATGATTCGTAGAGCTAGGCAGGCTAGGTGGAAGCAAGAGCAAGACGAGATTGAGTTAATTGGGCTGATAAGTAGCGGGGTCGCAGTTGTGTTTATATCTATGTTTTTTGGATGGATGATGTGGGCACTACAAAACTTATCTGGTGGGTTTTAATAGGAGTAGCAATATGTATTGTTGTAGGGGCTACCTCAATGGCATACGTAGAAACCCTATACATGCGGGCACAACTTAAGCAAGAGATGAAAGAATTACGTAAACTCAAACGTGAACTAAAAGAATCAAAATGATATTAACTACTAATTCCGCATGGCCTTTTGCTCCTGATCATGTTGAGCACTGGGCGTATCTGGATAACCTTTTTACGCCGGAAGAATGTGCTCGAATTATTGCTATTGGAGAGAGCAAAGTACCCAGTAAAGGTATTGTTGGTGGTGAATTTAGGCTTGAAGACACACGCGACAGCACGATTGCGTGGTTATACGCAGCAGATGATATGGACTGGGCTTTTCGTAAAGTTACAGATGCTGTTATGAGCCTAAACAGTCAGTTCTTTAAGTTTGATTTGTTTGGGTTTAGCGAAGGATTTCAATTCACTAGATATGATGCCCCGTCAGGTTTTTATGGTTTGCATGTGGATAAATCTATACATAGTGCAGTTCGTAAGTTATCTTTGACAATTCAGCTGTCCTCTCCAGAAGATTATGAAGGAGGTGAATTGGCTCTTCAGATCGGCCCAGATGCTTCTTTAATGTCAAAAGATCTAGGAAAAATGGTTGTTTTTCCAAGTTATGTATTACATGAAGTTCGCCCTGTAACCAAAGGAACTCGGTATAGTTTGGTTGCTTGGATTACCGGAACCCCATTTAGATAAGGAATCAAAATGATGACGCTATTTTCAACCCTACTGTCTTTCCTGATGGGCGGGTTACCCAAACTGTTTGACTTCTTCCAAGACCGTGCTGATAAGAAGCATGAGTTAGCCTTGGCGCAGATGCAGACTGAGCGCGAACTTACCTTGAAGAAGGCGGGGTTAGAAGCCCAAGAGCGTATTGAACATATCCAGACAGAGCAGATACAGATTAACGCTGAAGTAACCAACGCACAAACTGCCATGCAGGAGCGTCAAGCCCTGTATGCCCACGACATCGCTATTGGTCAGGGCTCTAGTCAGTGGGTGATTAACGCCCGTGCTATGGTGCGCCCCGCCATAACTTATGGTCTGTTTGTTCTGTTTGCTTTTGTGGAAATATTTGGCTTCTGGTTTGCATATCACAAGGAAGTGCCATTTGATGTGGCTCTAGACCTGCTGTGGGATAACGAGACTCAGATCATCTGGGCATCTGTAGTGTCTTTCTGGTTTGGTACTCAGGCTTTTGGCAAGAAATGAACCTGTCAGACAAAGCCCTCAAGATGATTAAGCACCATGAAGGGGTGCGTCAGAAGCCTTACCGTTGCCCAGCCAAGCTGTGGACGGTGGGGGTAGGGCACGTCTTGTACCCAGAGCAGGGCAAGATGAAAATAGAAGAGCGTGATGGGTTTGGCTTAAAAGATGCCGACAATCGCACATTCAGCATGGAAGAAGTTGATGGAATTCTTAAAGCAGATTTGGCTAGGTTTGAGCGAGGTGTGGTTCAGTTCTGTCCTGTTCCCCTCACTCAAGGTCAATATGATGCTCTCATATCTTTTAGTTTCAATGTCGGTCTGGGAACACTACAGCGCTCAACCCTCCGTCAGAAAGTTCTGCGTGGGGATATGGAAGGCGCTGCGGAAGAACTCTTGAAGTATTGCAAAGCTGGTGGGAAAATACTCAAAGGGTTAGAGAATCGTCGCAAGGACGAGCGTGCCCTGTTTTTAGGATAAGACATGCCATTACAAGCACTTCAATTTAGACCGGGGACTAACCGTGAATCTACTACCCTTGCAAACGAGGGCGGCTGGTATGAGTCCGACAAAGTTAGATGGCGTTCTGGCTATCCTGAAAAGCTTGGTGGCTGGGTAAAGGATACCGGTACTACTCCATCTACCCTTCAACCCCCAGCAGGGTCATTCTGGGGCGTATGCCGTTCTATGTGGAATTGGTTGACTCTTGCGGGTAACAACTTAGTTGGGCTTGGTACAAACCTAAAGTTTTATATTCAGAACTCCACAGGCGGTTACTTTTACGACGTCACACCTATTAGAACTACTAAGTCCCTAACCAACCCATTTACTGCCACGCTTTCGTCTACAACTATATCTGTCTATGCGCCGGGGCATGGCGCTATCACTGGGGACTTTGTTACGTTTAGCGGCGCTACAACATTAGGTTCAGGCGGAAATATTACTGCGGCTATCCTTAATGCCGAGTATCAAGTTACTTACGTTAGTTCAAATACATTCACAATTACAGTCTCTGTCGCTGCGAATGCGGCGTCTGTAACTGGATCTCCCGGTGGCGGTACAGTTTCAGCTGCTTTTCAAATCACAACAGGTAATGAAGTCTTTACCTTCGGTACTGGCTGGGGTGCTGGTCTTTGGGGCGGCACTCTTACTAGTGTGGCTACAACAACTCTTAATGGAACAATTAACTCTTCAGTGACGTCTATTGTGTTGACCTCTGCTACAGGCTTTGGTACTTCTGGCACTATATTGATTGATAGTGAACTGATTACATATAGCGGAGTCTCTACTAATACATTAACAGGTTGTACTCGCGGAGTAAGCAGCACAACTGCGGCGGCTCACACTACTGGCGCTACTGTTCAGTTAGCCACTACGTTTATTGGTTGGGGTCAGCCAGCAGCCGCTACTATTGGTACGCAATTACGTACGTGGACACAAACAACTTTTGGGCAAGATTTAATCTTCAACCCACGTAACGGCCCTCTGTATATCTGGAACGTAGCTGCTAACCCAAATACTTATAACCGTGCCGTGCTTCTTGGCCCCGGGGAAGTAATTGTTACGTCTACTGGAAATATCACACTAGATGCATACTGCCCAACTGTAGCAAGCGCGGTGCTTGTATCTGATGCTTCTCGTTTTGTTATTGCGTTCGGTTGTAATGACTATGGGTCTACTGTACAGAACCCTTTACTGATCCGCTGGTCTGATCAAGAAACTTACGCTACATGGTATCCAGCAGTTACTAACCAAGCAGGTAGCTACCAATTAAGCCATGGTTCAACTATTTTGGCAGTTGTTCAGACTCGTCAAGAGGTCTTAGTATTAACTGATGCAGCGATCTACTCCATGCAATATCTTGGCCCACCTTATGTGTGGGGCTTCCAGATCATGGGAGACAACATTTCAATCATTAGTCCTAACGCTGTAATCACTGTAAACAACGTTACCTACTGGATGGGCACAGATAAGTTCTACATGTATACCGGTCGTGTGGAGACCCTTCCTTGTACTTTGCGCCAATACATTTTTGACGACATTAACCTTCAGCAAGCGTTTCAGATATGCACTGGGACTAATGAAGGCTACAACGAGATCTGGTGGTTTTATTGTTCGGCTGGATCAACCACTGTAGACAAGTATGTCATCTTCAACCACTTAGAGCGTACTTGGTATTACGGCACTATTGCTCGCACTGCATGGTGTGATAGCCCGCTACGCGCAACACCTATGGGCGCTGGATACAACGGACAACTTCTTTATCATGAGAACGGAAACGACGATGGATCCACTACCCCTGCTTCGCCTATTACAGCGTATTGCCAGTCTTCCGATTTCGATATTGGAGATGGGCATAATTTTGGTTTTGTGTGGCGCATTATTCCTGACGTAACCTTTGATGGGTCTAATGTGGATGCCCCATCTGTAGTGTTTACTGTTCGCCCTCGCCAGAACCCCGGTGCTAACTACGGAAGCACGGACACTCCAAGCGTGGCTAGTACACAGAACTACTCAGGACAGCAAACATATAACGTGCAGACTTTTACTGAGTATGCGTATGTGCGAGTGCGCGGGCGTCAAATGGCGTTCAAGATTAGTTCAGATGGATTAGGCGTGGCGTGGCAGTTGGGTAGTCCCCGCCTTGATGTTCGTCCTGACGGTAGGAGATAAGCATGGCACAGAAAAATGTAATTGCCCCGCGTTTACCAGCCGCCCCGATTGAATACGACGCGCGGTTTATGGATCAACTTACAAACATTTTGCGTTTGTACTTTACCCAGTTAGACAACGCGGCACCGATACTCGCATCATCGCAAGCTGTAGGGACTACTAGCGTTGTTACTGGTTTGACATTTGCTCAGCCAAACTCTAGTGGGCAGTTTGTAATTAGCCTACCAACCCAAGCCGATTTCGCTAACCTTAGATCAGGTGATGTTTACTATGACACCTCTGGTGGAGTAGCTACAAGTTACCCATTAAGGATTAAGGCGTGATACGATTAACTTATCCTTATAAACGAGGTTTATATGAGCTTTTTTGACCCATTTTTAGACGCCTTTTCCAACCTTGGTGACAGCGTAAGTGACTTTGCTGAGAGCGATGAAGGTAAGTTAGCCATGATAGCGGCAGCTGCCGCATTGACTGGTGGCACTTCGTTGGGCGCTGAAGGTGTTGGTGCATCAATGGGTTCATGGGATGTTCTTCCAGCATTAGGTGAAGGCGTCACTGCTATTACTCCTCAGACTATTGGTGCGGCAGGATCATTACCCGCGTATGAAACCGTCGTTCCCGGAATTATGGGCGCTACCGCTACTCCAGTAGTTGGTTCTGGCACGCCTATGGTTGCAGAGTCGCTTGGTTCTCTTCCCCCTCCTAGTCCAACAAACTTTGAAGCAGTACAGCAAGCTGCAACTACTACTCCAGTCACAACTCCCCCTCCCGCTGGTGACCCTACACTTACAGCAAGAGGTATTCCTAGTATCCCATCTACTGGTGACGCTAATACTGATAATGCTGCGCAAAATACTTTTAGGAAACAGATTGGTGAGGGCGCTGTACGTACTACGTTGCCTACCGCTCCAGTAGGCGCTCCTCCGTTAGACCCCTATTCAGTAGGCGCTAATTACAACCTTGCACCGCAAGCTGGCGCTCCTGCGACTAACTCCATGGCTGGGGCTAGTGGTACAGGTATTAAAGCCGCCGGTGCGGAAGTGGCGCCGCCTAGTATGTTTGATAAAGCAGCCGCGTTTGCTAAAGAAAGTCCATGGATTGCTGGTGGTCTAGGCTATCTTGGCGCATATAACCTTGGTCTGCTTGACCCCCGTGGTGGTAAGGAAGAAGAGAAGTACAACGGCGTACTTACTAGATATAAGATGTCGCCTAACTTCCAAGCCAGCAATGCGCAACCTAATGTATATAGACCTACCTACGCTGCGGCTGGCGGCATCATGCAGGCTGGCGGTCCGGTAGAGCAGATGTCTATGAACGCTATTGGTGGTAATACGGGTTATCCCCAAGCAGGTTTACCTCACTCAGCAGGATACGCTTCCCCTACGGCAAGTCCCATTCCTCAAAACGTAGTGCAGGGCGATGCAGGAGATACTGGGGTAAACCCTCAGACTGGGCAGGAAAGATTTGCCCAAGGCGGTATTGCTCATTTCCGTAGAGGTGATTTAGCTGACTCATTAGATTTCTATAAAAGCCTGACTGAATCCCGTGGCGGTAGAGGACATAGCGGAAAGTCAGATCCCGGAGCTAGTTATGCATCGGATATCTATTACGACATGGATCCTGATACCCGATACCAAGACGCATTGACTGCGGCACAGATCCGCCAAGCCAAGATTAACAAGCGTTCAAATGTGGAGCCGCCTGTGGCTAAGCGTCCTACACCTATGGGTCAATTAAATCTTAGACCGCCCGGAGTCCAAGCAGCTGCAGCTAGTGGTTCTTCACTAGATCCAGAAAATGCAGCGCAGGGTGGCATCATGCATTCTTCGCTAGGTGGCTACGCTGCTGGTGGAAACCCTAGGTTACTTAAAGGGCCGGGGGATGGCATGTCTGACAACATTCCAGCAACGATTGCTAACAAGCAACCTGCCCGACTAGCCGATGGTGAGTTTGTGATCCCTGCCGATGTGGTATCGCATCTAGGTAATGGTTCTACCGAGGCTGGCGCTAAGCGTTTGCATGAGATGATGAACAAAGTACGCAAGGCGCGTACTGGCAATCCAAAGCAAGGTAAGCAGATCAACCCTAACAAGTTCATGCCTGCATGATCGAAGTCTCTATGGTCCCGACTCAGTACGTGGATACGTGCTGGGCAAAGATCGCTCCTTTTCTGGAGAAGGCGGCAGACTATACTTATGGACGTTATACAGTCGATGATATCTATGACTCGATCACAGACTACGACTATCAGCTTTGGGTCGCATATGAAGGCGGAGAATTCAAAGGCGCAGTGGTAACAAACTTTGTTATCTACCCTAAACGCAAAGTGCTATGCATGTCGTTTTGCGGTGGTGTTGAATTAAGACTATGGAAAGCCCCGATGCTAGAACTTCTTCAGAGGTTTGCACGGGACACAAACTGTGATGGGATTGAGGCAACTGCTCGCCGTGGGTGGGCTAAAGTATTTCAATCCGATGGTTATAAAAGTAATTGGGTAACGTTCGAGTTGCCCCTTGAAGGAGCTCATTATGGGTAAAGGCGGCGGTAATCAAACAAGTACCGGAACAACGTACACCTCAAACATCCCCGAGTATGCAAAGCCATACGTCGAGACGATGCTGGGCGCGACCCAGAAGCAATTGTTTACGGGGAACGATACTGAGGACGGCGGCTATAACATAACTGGTTTCAAACCATATCAGCCGTACAGTACAAACGCATCTGACTATATTGCGGGTTTTAGCCCTCTTCAACAACAAGCACAAAAGACTGTCGGCGGTATGCAAACCCCCGGATCATTTGGGCAAGCTATGGATGTCACGGGCCGAGGCATTATGGGCGCGGCGCAAGTTGGACAGCAAGCTGGTAGTCTGTATGGCATGGGTAACGCAGCGGCTAATGCTGGTAATCAGTATGCGCAGCAAGCAACTGACCCTAACGCTATATCGGCGTATATGTCCCCATACATGCAAAACGTACTGCAGGGGCAACAAAACGAAGCTATTCGCCAGTCTGAAATGCAGAAACAAGGTAACAATGCGCAAGCGGTACAAGCAGGCGCATTTGGTGGTAGCCGTCAAGCATTGGTAGAAGCAGAGCGTCAACGCAACCTAGGTACTCAGCTTGGTGGTATCCAAGCCCAAGGTTTGCAAAATGCTTTCCAAAATGCACAACAAGCTCAGCAGTATGGTGCGGGATTAAACCTGCAAGGTTTGCAAGCTGGCGCTGGTATGTACGGGCAAGGTATTGGTGCGCAACAAGCCGCTATCAATCAAACTATGCAAGGCGCTGGGCAGTACGCAGGACTTGGCGCACAACAACTCCAAACGGAGCAAGGTATTGCTAATCTGCAAAACACGGTTGGCGCACAACAGCAGTCAATGGAGCAGCAGAAGATCAACCAGTCTATCCAAGACTATGCCAATGCGCAGCAGTACCCGCTCATGCAGTTGGGTGTCATGTCCAACATGTTACGTGGTCTGCCAATGCAAGCCACTACAACTAACCAGTACGTTGCGGCTCCTAACGCTATCACTCAAGGTATTGGTACTGCAGGCGCGGCTGCTTCTATCTATAACGCTACTAAGGCTGAAGGTGGCGTGATCAAGTCTATGGCTCAAGGCGGTATTACGTCTGTGCCTAGCTACGACGTTGGTGGCGAAATCAAAGGCCAACTTGCAAGTATGGAAGTAGAAGACTTAGAGAGACAAGCTAACGAGTCTTCTAGCAAAACTGTGCGTGAGATGGCAAAACAACTCTTACGCGAAAAGAAAATGGCGCAGGGCGCTGGTCCTACTGGGCCAATGGGTGTTGACTATCAAGCACCACAGTTGGCGGGTGGTGGCATCATTGCGTTTGCTAAGCCCGATAAAAGAAATAACTACAGCCTTGTAGATACCGCAACTCTTGCTCCTACGGACGAAAGTTATGAAATAGCGCCAAATAGGGGTGCAAAAGTAGCTCCTAGCTTTGATGAAAACCCTGCGGGCGGCATACTTGGTAACGCCTCTACTTCACTTACCAAAGCAGCGCCGATGACTGCTGAAAGAGCAATTCCAGTAGAAGATTTTTCTGGAGAGAATGATCAATATCTAGCTCAGCTTAAGAGGGAGCATTCCAAACTAAAGCAGCAAGATGCGCGTACGGTGGAAGAGATAGCGGCTGCAAAAGAAGCGGCTATGGGTCCTAACGTAGCAGCTCAAGAGATGCGCGCTAAGGTTATGGACGAACGCGCTAATGCAGATGACGAGGCTAAACGCCAACGTTGGATGCGCGCTGCTCAATTCTTTGCTAAGTGGGGTTCAACTCCCGGCCCAGTGCTTGTTGCTGGTATGAACGCATTGAATGAAAAATTGCCTGACATCATTACTGATGAACAGTCTTATAAGAAAATCAAACGTGATCTTGACAAAGGTATATACGATCTGGATCAAGCTACTCGTCTTGAGAAGATGGGCTATATGAAAGAGGCTTCTGCAGAGAAGAAAGATATTGCTGAAAGAATGTCTAAGTCATGGTCAGATATCACTAACTTTATGTCGCGTGCTAGATCCGATGAGACAACAGGTAGAAATGCTCTTGAGCGCACTAAGATGGAAGTAGACTCTAGAGATAGAGCTACCGCTGCGCAAATTGCAAACACAAACGTGTTTAGAGATCAAGGTAATGTGACCAAAGCTTTCCAGCAAGCAAGAGAAGCAGAAGCAAAGGCGGCTGATATTAAAGGCGCTATTGCACGAGAGAAAGGTCTAAAAGATGGCGAGTATGCAAAGAATGCTGCTGTAGTCGAAAGATACGAAAGAGCCGACGAGGAAAAACTAACTCCAGAAATGAAAACACAGCTAGCAAAAGCAAAAGCCGCCATAATAAAACTGGATAGAGAATACAACGATAGGATTGTTGTTGCAGAAACAGTGGTGCAAGATTACCGAGATCGAGCAATGGAGCTTAAAGATAAAAAGAACCCAGACGCTTTCAACCCTAAAACATTGACTGGCGATGACAAAGCCGCATGGGATTGGGCAAATAACCCGACATCTACAGGATGGTCTAGAGTAAAGGCGGAAGAAATAAAACGCGATTTGAGAGGTCGTTAATATGGGAGCTTTTGATCCTGATGCATGGCTTGCTGAAAGAAGAGCTGCCAAAGAAAAACCGATTGATCTTGAAAAAGCAACTACTGAAAAAGCAACTACTGAAAAACCAGCTGAGCCAACTGCTTCTACCGGATTTGATCCGGATGCTTGGCTTGCTAGTAGAAAAACTGCAAGAGGAGAGGCTGCGCCTGCGCCTACTACGGCTACTGAAAAGCCTGTTGAGCCACCACCGGCTAAAAAAGAAGCGCGTCCAGAAGACCAAAACTTTCTCCGTCAAGTTGCTGACGTTCCATTAAAAGTTGGTAGCGGTGTTGTAAGTGGTGTCCGTATGGTGGCAGATGCCATGGGCGCTGACTCGGCTGTATCTAAAAACTTACGTGGTGCAGAAGACTGGATTGCTGAGTTATATAGCGCGCAGTCCAAAAAAGACAGTAAGCGCATGGCTGAGATTATGAAAGCCGCTGAAGATCAAGGCGTGGTTGCAAACATCGTTGCTGCGCTTAACGCTTTTAAAGAAGCTCCGGTCGATCTAATTGCTCAAGGGCTTGGTACTGCTGCTCCGGGAATTTTGACTGGTATTGCCACATTTGTAGCAGGCGCTCCTGTTGCTTTAGCTACCGCTGCCTCCCTAGGTGTTGGTACTGTGATGGGTGCTGGTACTGTTAAGAGTTCTATTTATGACGCTACCAAACAAACTCTAGCAGAACAAAAAGATTTAAAACTTTCTCCAAAACAGATTGAAGAGATTGCGGTAAAAGCACAAGAGTATGGTGGCAAGAACACCGACATGATTCTGGGGGGCATGATACTTGGAGCTCTCGGTTCTTACTCTGGTGCTGAGCCAATTATTGCCCGTGAGTTGGGTAAAAAAATCATAGGTAAAGCAGTTGCAGAAGAATCTAAAGCTGTGGCTGGCGCTGCAGCAAAACAAACTGCTACTGATGCCGCTATTAAAGCCTCGCAACGGGAAGCAACTGAACTAGCTGCTAAACGCGGTATGTTGAAGAACGCTTCGGTTGCTGGTGGTAAAGAATTCTTAACTGAGTTTGGTCAAGGCGGTCAAGAACAGTTAGCACAGAACATTGCATTGCAACGTGAGGGCTTTGATGTCCCCACTATGCGCGGTGTAGTGGGTCAAGGTACGTTGGAAGGTCTTGCTGGTTTAGGCATGGGTGCGCCAGCGGGCGCTATTGAAGCAGCTAGAGCTAAGCGTGAACTAGCTGAAGAAAAAGTTAAGACAGAAGGCGAAGATCCTTCTCTTAAGAATGTATTAACTACCGGCAACCTAAACAGAACTAAAGCCGCAATCAGCGCTACGGCTGACGACATAAACACTTTGGTGCCTGCTACAGATAAAGCAGGTAAAGCGCTAACGGATATTGATCCTGATACGCAGACGGCAAAAACAAAGGCCGATACAGAAGCTGCTGCTGTTGCAGCGCAGACCAAAATATCTCTTGATGAAGCAACTGTAAAAGCAAATGAGATCATTGCTAAAGCTGACGCTGGAGAGAAATTAAATTTAAAGAACGATATTCGCCCAGTTGCTAAAGCGCTAGGTGTAAAACTACCGTTTGCAATTTCTAGTGTTGGTGCGATCAAACTTATCAGAGACCAGCTTGGAGAACAAGGAACACCAGATGCGACAGCTACAACAGTTAAACCTGCAGAACCTATCAAACCAGCAGATCGAAGTGGTGCTGAGTTGGCTGTTCCATCAAAAGACGTCACCCAGACTGGAGACGGAGGAGCTGCCGGACCTATCGCCGGTGGAGTGGTATCTGATGGAACAACTACTGGACCAACTACTGTTGGAAAAGCTGCACAGTCCACTGCACTAGATGATTTAAAAGCTAAGAAGGCACAGTTAACAGAACAACGTCTCAAACTGTTTGGTGGCAGTGATAGAAAGCCTAGCCCTAAGTCTAAAAAAGGCGTGGCGCTTGCCGCACTCAACGCGCAGACTCTTGAGATAGATAACCAAATACAGAAGCTAGAAGCTGAGACTGGTACTACAGAAGTTGCGCAACCTAAAAATGCTGCGCAACAGGATATGGATTACCTAAACGATTTGTTAGGTAATGATGGTTTACCCGCCCGTATACGCCGCAGTGACGCACAAATTGAAGTAGACCAAAAACTTGATGCGCTTGCTAAGCGGTATGGTTTGAGCCGCAGTCTTGATGAGACTGCTAAAGAGTTTGGTGCACGCATTAAAGACGCGATTGAGTTTGAAAACATGCGTACAGACAAGCCTTTGTCTGCCGTGTCAGATCAAGACATTGCCAAGCAGACTTTGCGCGAAGACACCTCATACATCCCGCCTGATCTTCAGATTGAAGAATATGAGAGACAACGCCAAAAGTTCAACGAGTCTATTGAAAGAGACCCAGAGACAGGTGAACTACAGTCAGATGAACTTCCTGCATATAAGGAACTCTCTGCCGATGACCGCCGTGTGTACTTCCAAGAAGGTATTTCACGCCCCGGCGCTGGCTCGAATACAGAACATGCGCAAGCAGCACAAAGACTCTCCGACTACCGCAGCGGTGTAAAAGAAGAAGCCGAGCCTTATCAAATAAAAGATAAGAAGACTGGTGAACTTCTATTCAATCCAGATGGTACTCCAATGATGGCGAAGACTACTTTGCCCGGAGAAACCCGCGCAAGAGAGTCATACAACCGTGAACGCGATTCATTTGGGCGTAAGACAGGTCTATCTTATTCTTTCCCTGCTTGGAATATTCTGTCAGACGAAAGCAAAAAACTTTTTACGTCGATTTATAAGGCTGATAGTGTTCTTTCACAAGACATGGCGTTTCGTCTAGTAAAGAAACAAATACAAAAAGAACTGTCAGAGGAAGCTAGCGGTAATCGTACTCGAAATGAGCAGTCTTGGGTATCGTCTCAAGTTCAACAGGCTATGGAGACGAGTAAGACTAAGGGACAAACTACTGAGGCGCTCCCAGCAAATGTAGTTGAAATGCTTTTTAAGGGCGATATCAAAGGTGTATTGGACTACATCTATGAGAATGGTAATGGTCGCAAACTAAAGACTGTCAAACAGTCGGTTATGACCGACATCTTTATAAATAAACTAGGTCGTAAACAAGCTGGATATAGAAGGCAAAGAGTCAATATCCGTGACTCCATTGCTATGGGTGTGTTCCGTCTGGTAGCTGGGCGTCTTGGCGCTATTGAAAACCTACAAGTAAACGTGGTGTATGACCCCGGCATGGTCTATGGTGATCTTGCGCGATACAACGCCAACACAAATACTGTTTACGTTGGTCCTAACGGTTTGACCGAAGGCACTATTTTGCATGAATTAGTGCATGCTGCTACTGTCAAGATCATCCATCAATTCTTCACTGATCCTTCTAAACTGCCAGCGCACATGCGCAAAGCTGTTGAGCAATTAATTCGCGTCGCAGCTGCTGCACAAAAACGTCTTGGCGGTATTGAAAAATACAAAGAAGCGTTTGACAATATTTATGAGTTTATTGCTTATGCAATGACCGACCCTGATTTTCAAGCTGATCTGGCTAACCAGCAGGTTGAGAGCCTTGCTACTGTCACCTCTAGGGATGAAGAACAATCTGAAGCACTCCGTTTAGAGCGTGAGAGGGCTGGCGGAGAAAAGCAGTACGACTCATTTATGGACAACTTGTTCAACTCGTTTACTGGCGCGTTGGCATACATGTACAAGTTGTTTACGCCAAAGTCTAAGTCTGAAAAGGTTTATCTCTATACAGAGCAAACAGGCTTTCCAAAAGTACGCACAGAAAAAGAAATTAAAGAAGGTGAAGAGTTAGAAAAGGCAGCAAAGGGGCCCGGAAAAGAGATGACTGCCTCGGAGATGGAAGCGTTGTCTCCCGGTAAGTTGTTTGACAGAATCAATGAAAAGCCAGAGGGCGAACCCAAGTTCAAGTCAACGATTCAATACTCGCATGTCAACGGCATTACCAATTTGAAGAAAGCTTTTTTGCGTGAGCCCGGCTTCAAGGGTAATCTTCTTTTAGAAGCTGCCGAGATGTTCCAGTTAATCCTTGCTGCACCAGAAGGTGGCATAGCGCAGTTGGCAGGTAAGGGGAGCATCGGTTCAGAACTTGCCGCTAAAGATCAAAATAAACCACCAGCAGCGCCGCGTGAAGGTGGCGGCATCTATAAGAAAGAGATACGTGATAGTTACGCGTTATCTGTACTTGAAAAGTCAGCCTCTAGAACTAAAGCGTTTTTAAACCGAGTCTTCACTAACAAAGGCTGGAGAAAAACATTTACAGAAAACATTGACCGTACGTTACCTTTGCGGTTACGTGAGCAACAATTCAGTAGGGCTAAAAAGCTAGAGCGTGATCCGACTAAATATTTTAACAATATTGTTGAGCACATGGATAACGCGTCTGGTAAGGCGCGTCAGTATTTAGTTCAATACATATACGAACCGATGAAGGAACTGCAAGATAGCATCGCAGAGCTAGCTAAGATAACTAAGCAGGACATAGAGAAAGATATTCTGCCTACACTGCATATGCTGGCTGAAGCATTTGGTGAGCCTGAGAAGCGCCACATGAAATGGTTACTTAGCGTACCACTTAGCCTAACTAAAAATCTAATGCACAACGGCAAGATGATAAGCGCTGCTCAGCGTCGTATTGACTTGATGGGTGATCCACGCACTGGTAAACCCGGTATTGTTCATAAGATTGAATTGACTGAAGCTCAACAGAAACAAGTACGCGCTGAGTTAGAAGCGTTGGCAAAAGGGCATGTTGACCCATTAGGTGATAGCCCACGTATTAAAAACGAAAAGATCCGTGAACGTGCGCTGACTAAGCGTCAGAAGAAGAATCAACTTGGTGTGATGGACATCAACGAAGATAGCTCTACCTATAACGTATTGGGTATTAACAAAGAAGAAGTTGAACTGCGTTTACAGCAGTTTAAGGATATGGATCCGGCTGAAAAAGAAGCTATCAATAAAGTAATGGCTTCTATCCGTAAGCTTACAAAGAGTACTTCTGATCTTAATAAGATTGGTAACTACTGGTCGTACCCTGTGACTAACATTGTGGGTATCTACGACTACCAGAACTACATGCCGTTCAAAGGTTTGGCAAAGCACTCCATCGTGGATGAGATGATTGAGCCAGATGGTGGACGCACTAAGACAAGTCGTATCCTTATAGATGAAGAGAAGGCAGCGCATGGTCGTTTCACCGTGTCTGATAACCCAATCCTACAGACAATGAGTGATGCTGCCCGTGCCGCTGGTCGTGCGGGCCGTGCTGAGTTTATGCAGGCTGTACTGAATGCATCTAACCCAGACAAGAAAAAGAATCCAAACGGTACAGGCATTATTGATGCCGATGTAGTTGAGCGCGTAGAGTTTGCAGACAAAGAAACAACCGACCTATCAAAATACAAAGGCAAGTCACACATATTTGTGCATAGCCCTGACGGTAGTCTTAGCATCATCAAGGTTAATGAGCCTGACATCCTCAAAGCGTTACGCTACCAGTACAAAGACAACGGGTTCTTGATGGACTTAGCTGCTCAACTTACTAGCAAAGTTGGGTCTATGCACACTAGATGGAACATGAACTTTGCAGCTAAGAACTTTGTTAGCGATACGTTGCAGAACGCTTGGAACATAGGCGCTGGAACAGTTGGTCCATTGAGCTCGCTCAAGTATTTAATAGATACCGTAAGTACCACTGTTACTAAGAACGGTCTTGGTAAGTCCATGGAAGTCGCTATGCTCTATGAGAATGGCGATGATGCGAGCAACCTCAGACTACGTGAAATGGCAGAAAAAGATGAGTTTGTTGCCGCCCTACTCAAGATGCTGAAGTTTGGTGGTAAGACAGCCTATATCCAGAGCATGTCTCTTAAATCCAGCTTAAATGAGTTGGAAAAAGGAGTGACTAAAAATGGTGTGACTAAGAGCCTTGAGGCAGTAGGTAAAGTCGCTGACGTCTGGGGTAGTATGTTTGAATTTACAAGCCGCGCTGCTGCTTTCCAACTATTCGAGCGTGAGTACCTTAAGCGAGAGATAGAAGCCGGGACATCTAATAAAAGAGAACCCGGGGAAGAAATGTCTCCAGCGGAATATGCTGCCGCTGTACGTGCCGCTGCTGATACAAAGAACTTAACTAATTTTGAGTTAGTGGGCTCGGCTGATTCAGCAACATGGATGTCTACATTTTTCATGTTCTTTAAAGCGTCAGCAGTTAGTTCATTACGTACTATGGAATCACTCTCCCCAATGTTCCGTAGGATGGAGTGGGAAGAGAAACTACTGCCCCCAGCTATCCGCGATGACCAGACAGCTCTAAATAACTGGAGAAAAGAATACAAGAATCTGCAAACTAATGCACAAATTATGTTTGGTTCGTTGGCTGCTTTTGGTTACGCTATGTACATCATGTCAATGATGATGGCTCCCGAAGATGAGTGGAGGCGTAACGCTACTAAGACTGACAACATGGATCAATGGATTCGTTATGCGCGTTTCCATCTACCTCCTAGCATCCTTAAATACATGGGTCTACGTGAAGATACTGTGTTGCAGTCGCCTTGGGGCTTTGGTCTAGGCGCTATCGCATCTATGGGCGCGCAGATAGCTGGCATGGTTCATGGTGAGACTTCGTTGAAGAAGGGCTTAGCAAATATTGCTGCTGGGTCGTTGGCTGATGCGTTCTTCCCATTGCCTGTCTCTAAGATGCCTTGGTCAGAAATGCCGGGTTATGCTATTGCAGACACTATGACACCTTCGCTTGTACGTCCTTACTTCGAGTACTTATTCAACATTGACGGTGTGGGTCGCGCTATTAACAGCACTTCAAACAGACGTCTAGGTGATGCTTATACAGGAAGTGATCGCGTGCCGCAGGTTTATAAAGACATATCTGACAAAATGTTCCGTGTCTCTAATGGTGATTTTAGTTGGCCTCCTAACACAATACATTTCTTTGCTAATAGCTATATTGACGGTATTGCGCGTTTGGGTGAAGTTGCTTACTCATTAGTAGGCGTTAGTAAAGAAGAGAAGACATTCAACCCTAAGACTGACTTACCTTTGTTTGGCTCGTTCTTTGGCGCTAAATCTAACGTTGATGCAAGAGAGTACAGCGCGATGGAGTCACAGATCAAGAAGATGGATAAGACTATCTATACTCTTGAACAACAAGATCCTGCTGGCGCGCTTCAGTACGAAGCAAAAAATCCGTTCAATGTTACGCTTGTGGAAATGTACAAGGCTCGCCAAGGTGAACTTAATAAACTACGACAGAAGGCTACTGAGATCCGTACAGATAGAACGCTTCAACCTAGCTCTAAAGAGGCGATGCTAAAGATTATTACCTTTGAGCAAAACATCATCAAGCATGAGATGGTGGAAGACTTCAAAGCATACGGATTGAAACCCTAACCAACGCGCCATACCCGTACGCCTATGTGTGAGTCTTTGACTGTAACGTAGGACTTAACACGGAGTTTGGCGCGCTTGCTTCCGCTATCAACTGCATAGATCATCTCTGCGAAGCGCAAGGTAGGGATGAAGAAACTATCGCCTATCTCCATCCCTTGAAACGGAAAGATCCATTCAGGTTCTTTTAGTTCACTCGGTATCATTGAAGAAACCATCTGGCAACTGGGTCTTGAACCAATACAGATTAGTTGGGTCTATGTGTATAGCGCTCTTCCAACCTGTAGTGAGTCGTCCCTTCTTGTCCTCAATCAGCGCACCGTTCTGCCGCATCTCAAACTCAAACTCACGGCTACTGATCTGACACTCTGCCAAATACTTCTTGAGTGCGGTCTTAGACACTTGCAGAAGATTCTCATCGCTGACCATACGTGCAACGATCTGGTTAGTAGGTTCTTTGGTGACCTTGCCGTCCTTGATAACCAGCAGACTGTTGGTGTTCTTGTGCAGGAAGTCAGACAGTACAGATGGATAGTCAGTGCGGTTGACCTTGACTACCTTGTCACGGATGGTGATCATCTCACGCACAGTCTCGTGATAGACGCGGGATATATCTAGTTTGATGATGTTGGCTTCGTGCGCCATCGTGCCAGACATGCAAGCGGTAGACACAAGGTTCTGATAGAAACGATACGTGCCATCATCTCCAAAGTCTTTAGTGAATCTCTCATCCCATAATCCAAGGTTGTCTTCTATATAACTGTCGCCTAAACGCAAACCTTCTTGGATGACCATCGGCCCAGTGTGCCCGTAGTTAACGCGGAACGCATCGAAGATGTGCTTACCTAATGCCGCGCCACCTTCTGCCTTGAGCAGTTCTGGCTTCTGGATTAAGAACTCAATCAGACGTGCGGCTTCACCATCAGGGCTAGACTTGATCAACTCAAACTTGTTATACGCTGACTGGTTAGTAGTCATGATGCAGGTCATAGAGGCAGACATCTCATGCTCACGTTCTGCATTGACTGAACCTTGCATCCTGATTTTGGCTTTACCGTGAGAGATCTTATGCACTAGCTGAGACAGTATCTTTGCATCCTTGTTAGAGATCTCGTCAATGCCTAGCGGTATGTTGTGCAGTCCTAGGAAGCGACCCACCATGCCGTTGTCTGTTGCTTCAAACACGCTGAGATCTTTTGGGTTGCCCCACATGCTTAGTCCTGCGTACATTGCACCTGTCTTGGCACTACCCGACTGCCCTAAAAGGCACACAGTCACTCCGGCAGTTGACGTATAGGTCATATATGGAGACGCCATACCACATAGCATCGTGAATGCATGCATCTCAAAGCCGGGTTTGTCTAGATAGTCTGCTGACTCACGCCACCTCTCGTACGTTCCACGTGGAACAAGATGCTTAGCGATGCCACGCACAAAGGGTGAGGATGGTGCATCAATGATCTCGCCATTCGTTAATATCTCGCGCTTACCAATTACAAAGCTTCGAGTAGCCCAAGCGATCTCGTCTGCTGGTTCTTCAGTCCAGCCCATCTGCATGCGCATCATCTCTGCCTTGTCGGTCAGTTGCATGTACTGACCCCATTTAATTATGTAGTTCATAAGGTGCGGTAATTTCTCTGCTGAAGCAAACACGCCATTGGATGACATGAGTGATTTAAAGTTTTCTAGGGCATACACATGTTTCATGGGCACGAGGATCTCACGCACAGGGTCACGGGGCAACTCCAAGCGCATGAGTAAGCACTCACCATCATGTTTGCTGAACATCCTACGGACAGGAAAGAATTCATGAGGCAGGATCAGGATAGGGTCTTGCGGTACAGCTTCGCCCTTCTTGTTGTATTTGTTTGGTGGCTGGTAGTAGATGCCCCCGTTCTCGCCCTTCAAGAAAGGGAATAGGAAGTCTGGGAAAGCAGAAACTGCTTTGGTATCCGACTCTTGCCGAACTGATTCCGCTTTATCTGGCGCGGGTGCGGCTTTGAAGGTTTTTCCCAAGACGATTGGGGTTGTAATCTTTCCTCGGTGCTGACATCCTTGGCAACGGGAGGGGTAGTTACTAATGAACCAATCACAGGTTCTCGGAGCAGGTATGGCGTCTGCCTTTTCTTGTGTTTTTGCATAGTCATATCTTGGGTCAGGGTTAGATAGTTCATGGATAGCGGTGGCTCCATCATCACAAAACTTAGCGATTGATAGGCCAGCACGCCATAGCGGTTCTTCAAGTGCCTCGGCATTCATGAGGATGTATTTGATCTGCTCACATCCACCTTCGTCGTCTATGCTTTTCTGCGCTAATACCTCAAATGTTTTAGCGAAGTTGTCCAACTTGAGCATCGCTTTAGTGTCATCGTCCAGACCCTTGGGTACTTGTGCAAGAACATCTCGTGGCTCATAGGCATGCTCTACTGCTTCTCCCCCGAGGAATGCTTTGAACTCTTTCCAGCTATAGACAAAGATCTCTTCATTGATAACAAACGTAGGAGCAGGCGGATCAAACTTATGGTTGAACGTCTCAGGTGCGCGCATGATACGTGCGGCGTCTGCGGTAACCACTGGATCAATAGAGATATGTTCTAGGCATAGTCCTTTGAATATCTCAGCGTACACTTTCCATTCGTCTTTGGGGATGTCTTCATCCATGATCCAGTAGGCGTGTACCCCACCACCAGAATCAATTAGCACAGGCTCTGGTAATCCAGCCTTCGCAACTAGTTTGTAGACCGCAATGTGCGCGTCTTCTTTGCCAGCGTAGTCTTTGTGTTCACCAACATCTAGGTCAATGAAGAATGATCGCATGAAGAGGCAATCATCTGCTTTTCTGCTGAACCCGTCGAATGTGCCAAGGGCAACAAAAGTGTTTAGGTTCTTAGCCTTGAGTCTTTCGACCTGTTCAATTACTTCGTCAAGTGTCTCTGCAAACTTGTTCGTGACTTTCTTATCAGTCCCGATGCTCGTGATGCAATAGACACCCTGACTTGGTAATGCTTTCTCGTAGAATTGTTTTAACATGTCTCGTCAGAGTTGAAAAGAGCGGGACGATGCCCGCTCGGTGAAAGAAATGTGAGGGGTGTTCAGCCCCTCTTTTTTGGTTAGTCGAATTTCCTCCCAACCATATCTTCGAGATACGCTTTAGCCCCTTTAACAGTCTTGGCTGGCAAGGTGCCTTTGGCTGTATCGCTCTCGATCAAGTCAGTTAGTGTTTCGACTTTTAGAAGGTTCTTATGGCGAATTGGATTGCCACGGAACCAACTAAAGACAGTCATGCGAGATACTTCAAGGGTCTCCGCAATAAACTTAGCAGGTAAGTTTGCCTTAACGCATGCTAGTGCTAGGGCAGTACCTGCCCTATTAGGGTTTGCCTTGTGTAACTCGATTAAAAAAGCTTCGCTGTACGTCCGTGACATGCCTATCCTTATTTCTTAGACCACTTCTTCACTACGTCAGATATTTGTTTCTCATCTGATGGCGAAGCCTTAGTTGTTTCACGCTTGACTGGCTCGGGAGTCTCCGCCACTTCTTCACGTACACGGGCAGGTGCGGCAACCTCTGCATCACCTGTGCTATCGCT
>Ga0209296_1000243_pt1 | contig 46986 bp, 59 predicted proteins | sample S_130206_EF_Meta_FD_187319 | JGI IMG/M metagenome (GOLD analysis project Ga0209296, IMG submission 187319) | Freshwater microbial communities from Lake Simoncouche, Canada to study carbon cycling - S_130206_EF_MetaG (SPAdes) (version 2) | ecosystem: Environmental > Aquatic > Freshwater > Lake ...
CAAATCTGTCTTTAATAGAGATTCAGCTTGTGCATCTGTTATACCTTTACTAAAGTCTTCTCCTTTTTGTAGTTTGTGACCATATCCAATTGTATCACTTCCACCCTCAAAACTTTTATGGGGAAACCAAAGCTTCTTTTCAACATTATAGCCAACTTTGCCTTGATTTTCTACTTTCTTAATATAGTCCATAAAAGACCCCATTGATTTTTGTGCACTTTGTGTTATAGCAACTTGATCAGTTGGTTTTATTTTTGAGGCATCTACTTTACCCGACATTGCACCCAATCCAATAGCTCCAGCAGCAACCCAGTCTTTCCAACCTTCTTCAATATCGTTTGCAACCTTTACTTCGTCAAACTTTCTACCTTCTGGACCAAAGTGATCTAAATGATGATACACATCATCCAAGTATTCACCGGCCAAGTTCAACTTAGCTTTTACCCAATCTTCTAATTGAGTATTTGGTTGCAACATTTGCTCTAATTCTTTAGCATCACTGTTAAGTTGTTTCAAAGCACCCATAGCCATACGGCTATCAAATTCTTTCAACATATGACGCACAACAGCTTCATATATTTCTCTTACTGGTTTACTTTGTGTATGTTTACCAGCTTGTCTTAGTCTTCTGGCTTTACAATGTGCCTTCTGACTAAAGCCTTTGGGATTACTGCAATTAATACTTTTCTTATAAGTATTTGTCCATTTTTCGTCTATTTGATCATCGTCAGTACCAGCTTCTTTTTCATCGCGGTAAAACTTCAAATAATCACGTATTGTAGCTACATAGTCACATGCATGATTCAACTTAGCTTTAACCCAATCTTCCAAGTTATCATTTACATCAAACATCGATTGTAGTTTTTCACTATAATCAATAATCTTCGTAATATCACTTTGTGCCATTTCTGCATTTTCACTTAAAGATCGATCTTTCCAGTTATTAAGATTCATCTTACCTGATTGATGTAACTTAACTAGATCTCCGTGATTGAAAGAATGCTTCAACAAATTTTTCAATTTGGTTGTCAATTCTGGGAATCTATCACCTAACCCAACAATGATAGAAGATACAGAACTTTGTGTCACAATGTCACTAACAGGTATTTTGCCTTTTCCAATTGCTTTTATTTTTTCAAGATTTGAAATCATTTTTAAAGCATAATCTTTATACTTTTGATATGCTTTATAATTTGCTAGTGATGAATTGTCGATTTCTTTCATAAATCTTAATTTGAATATTATTCTAGATTTTCTTTTAACTTACGAAGCGTCATAGCCAATCGTGCTCTTTGACCAAGTTTACCACTCTTCTTAGCCGCAGCTGCTAATTTACTAGATGCTATTTTTTTACCGGCGGCTACACCCAGTTGTTTTTTCAAAGCGCCTGGTTTAGTAATAGCTTTTTGTATCCATTTCTTTTTAGCTTCATCCATTGAATCCGATTCATCTGATGTAACGTCATCAACAGATTCACCACTTTCTTCACCAGCTTTAATAGGCAATTGATCGCTACTCATGTTAGCAGCGGTAGCTTCTGTATCGTCTTCAGCTGGTACCACAGCATTTGCGTCTTCTGGTCCAGCGGGTGTTTGTTCAGCATCTTCACCGGCCGGAGCCAATTGTGTCATTAATAAAGCGTGAAGTTTTTGAGCAAGTTCACGATCCAATGTAATAGTTACAGATTCTTTTTCTGCATCTACATTTACATCATCTTGTTCCATTTCACGAATCATTCGTTTAATAGCTTCTTTTAGTTGTTGTTTGTTCATAGTTTTTTTACTTTCTGCATATCCGACAAAATCATATCCACTACCATTTGTACCAGATCCAATCATTGTTCCGTCTGATGGATATGGACTTTCCATAGCTTGAGCTGGATAAGCTTCACTCATTCGCCATCCGCCGCCTTTACTCTTGTACCATTTAGCGGCCCAACCATTAGCATAAGCGCTGGGATAAACGTCGAATTTAGATCTTGCTGCGGATTTGGCTCTAGCCCATAAAGCGGGATTTGTTGGTTTTGGTTTTCTTTTACCTTTACCAGATTTTCTTCTTTTCTTTTCATCTAACATAGCTTCTTCTAAGCTACTAAAAGTTTGACCTTCCAATTCGATATCAATCGTTTTGTTAATAATTGGTTCACTATTTCTACCATCTACTTCTCCATTTGATGTACCGCCAATAGTTCCACCCATATTACCTTTTTGTAAACCTTTATTACCAACTCTAGATGCATCATTAATACTTTGATTTATATCGCCAACTCCAGAACCAGTTGATGGTTTAAATTCACTGGCTAATCCAGCAGCAACCAATTTACTGTAATATTTAGGATCTTCTGTTAAATGGTCCATTGCAATTTCCTGTGCAACGCCCAGATCATTGGTATGTTCCATTTCAACTTGAATGCCAATACTTAGTTGAATAGGATCCACTTGATTTGGTGGTGTACGGTCACCTACTCCTCCTGGTAATTTTATTAAATTATTAATCATTTCTTATTCCTTGTTGAAACTTGTCGAAACTTTTGCCGCTTCCTGCACTCGGATCGATCATCCATCTACGACCTCTCATTACATCACTTCCCAAAGTGGGATCGTGAAATTTACCATCGCCAATATAATGCCATCCTTTATGCAGTGGATCTGGTTTACGATATTTGGGAGGACCGTCTTTAGCAAAATTTCTCATATTTAATAAATATTAACTCCAATTTCTACGTTGTTTCTTCTTTTCGTGTAAATCTCTCATTATTTCCCCAATTGCCTTTTCTTGTGGAGTACGATAATCTTGTGGAGTTGTGATTTCATCACCGTCATTAATATCCAACATATGTAACTTACTATAATATTGACGATCTTTCTTAAGATTGTTTACAACGTTTTGTTTAGCCACTTGTTTATCCTTTAATACCAACTTCTTCATTTCGTAATCAATACCCATGATAACTTCGTCCGGAGTAACTTTGTATTTGATTTTTTCAACGTCACCCACATAATCTCTTGGATTTTGACCGGTATAAGGTCCAAATGGAGATATTTTTTCCATTGAATCCTTAGCACCTACAGCAAGATTGCTTTTATCGGTTAATGTGTCAAAATTACTCGTATCTTGTGATACATCAGGACTTGTAAATGTAGATACATCAGACGCACCAGAAACAGCTCCTCCTTGACCATATGGCAATCCCTGCATCATTCTGTCGCCTAGATCTCCTAATTCTTGTAATTTAGACATAACTATAAATATAAGAAAACATCAGTTAATATCTATTATTTTAGACTATAGTTTTGATTGGATGGTAATATCCTGGTTTTAACGGATCAAATGTAATATAATCAATATTCCAATTAATATAAGATTCGGAATTTAAAAATGGCTTATTCAATGTATATCCCGATTGTTGTAATAATGTTCCTAATCTTAATTCTGAAAACATGTTATCATATTGTCTTGGATTTTTAATCATTAGATTTACAATAGATGATAATACATTATTAGTAAAATATAAACCGGATTTTGGACCAATTCCACCAATATTAGGTATTAGTTTTTGAGAATCTGATAATTGTGTATACCAGTACCAAGTTTCTAAATTTTCTTTATCAGCAATACCATGACTGAAATTAGACATATTTAATGAATTACCATAAAAATCCTCCAATGAACAATTACAATATGTATCCCATTCCATTACTAAATAAGTTGGTAAATTTGGATATTTTAGATAAAAATCATATATTAATAAATCTGCTTCGGTCCAATATTCTTTTTTACAATTTTTATTTATGATGTCATTTTTTGGATATAATTCACTTTTACGAACAACATGAGAGCCATCAATTAAATTATGATTTTCAAATCCAATCGGATAAATGTTTTTTGTAGGATTATATTTTTTTAATAATTCGTAATGGTTAATAGTTACATCATCATTTAAATAATGTAAAAACAATATACAAATCTGATTTTTTAATAACATATTATTTTAATTTGGATCTATTTTAAATATTATTATATAAAAACATCATACTATTATCATCAGTTACATAATGAAATGAGTATAAATTACTTATATTATATTGAGTATCTAGCTTAGAATAATATCTACAACAATTATTTATGTGTTCCAACTTAATATCATTATGCATAAAATTAAATCCTAAAGAAACGTCACTATATCCCAATTTATAATTTTTGAATAAATTTATTTTTTTGATTAATTTTGTACTTATAAAACATCCATTACCACCAGCGATATAAGAAAAATTTAATGGAATATTTGTATTTTTTCTAATTGGATTGTCAGTATCTGTTATTTCATTTAATATATAACCATAAACTTTATCTTCGTCAAAGTTTTTTATCATTTCAAATATAAGTTTATAGTTTATAAAAGTATCGTCATCTGCTAAAAGTATCCAATCATATGAATCTAAAATTGAACTATACCTTTGTTTTAAAATATTCAAACAATTAATTTGTTTTTCTTCATTACTATGATAAGTGCAATCATTAGATACTTTTATTATATTTTTATTTAAATCTTCATAATCTCCATAAACCAAATGATTTATATGTTTACCCCATGTATTTTTTATAGAATCAACTCTAATAAAATTATGGTGAGTAGTCATTATCAAACTGAAAATTGAATGGTTATTCATTTATTTATTATAACTTTGTTATTTGAATTTATAATTGGTATAGTTTTTTCAAAACAAAACTCATTAACTGCTTTTACTACACCAGACCATTCTAGATTATAATCATCACAAATTAATGTACCACCAGTACTTAAAATTTCATAATAATCATTTATATCTCTTTTTACATCACGATATTCATGAGATGCATCAATATGAATAAATGTAGGATATATTTGATTTAATTTTAACATTAATGCTGCTGTAGTACTTGTTTGTGCAATTGGAATTATTACATCTTGCAAATTTAAAGACATTATGTTATTTAAAAAAATTTCATATAAATTAGGCCTTCCACCCGGTAATCTTTTGTATAAACCATTTGCATAATTTGATTGACCAGATCCTTCTATATAATCAAAATGTTCAACTGAACCTAAAAATGTATCTATTGATATTACTACTGCGTCTAAATTATTTTGTTTAATATTTTTTGCTAAATTTATACTACTTTGTCCTTTCCATACACCTACATCAACAAAAATATGTTTATCAAATTTATTATTCATTAGTTGAAAAATTTGATGGTCACCTCCCCATCCTTGTAAATCAATCTTATTCACATCGGAGTTTACATCGGTCCATATATTAAAGTCACCATATATTTTTTTATATATTGTTTGATAAAAGTTCATAGTTTATTTGGAAAAATTTCGTTAAAATACATTCTTCGTTTGTGATGATAAAATAGAGTTTTAAATTTTTTATTTGGTGTATTTATTCCCCAATGTGACGGACTGTGTTCTAATTTTAAATCACATTTTATAGCTAATAAAGATAAAATTGATTGATCGTGTCTATGATCTACAAATCCACTATAATTTTCTCCTAAAACATTAGGACAATCAGTTACTATTTTTTCATCTTCACAATATTTTAGATATTCATTTAAAAAATCAATCGACTTTTTATTTTTTTGATATACTTGAAAAGCTGCGTCAACTTGTTTTCCGTATATATATTTATCATCAATACAATTCATTAAATCAAAACAATCATATTTTGTCCACATATAATTTAACCAGACTTCGTTATTTATATTTGTATTTTTATTTTCAAATAATAAAATACCTTCATTAATTTTACACAATTCAAATAGTATATTTATATCACGTATTGTTGTCATTCCTACATCAAGATATAAACAAAAATCATCATCATTTATTTCAGCCAGAGTTTTAAGTATAAAATATGGTTTCCAAATCCAATATCCGTTTCCTCTTGGTTGATCTAATATAACTTTATTTTTATTGTAAAAATCAAAATCTATATCACATCTATTATAAAAATGAATTTGATCTACATAATCACAGACTGAATCTTTTAACAATTCTATTGTTCCAGAAAATTCATCGGTTCCATATAAAACTAAATGTTTTTTCATATTATATATATACATATGAAAATTCAGAATTTTATTTTTACATGGAATCAATTTGTTCCAAATGCGATTGATATTGAATCAAAGATTAGTAAATATGGAAAAACAATAGTTATTAATTCAAATGTAAATGAAAAACATGATCGTTGGATTAATTTAAATGATGGTTATTTTGCAGAACAATGGAATACATTAGTATCAAATATTGATTCCGATACCGATTTCATATTTCATATACAATCAGATGCATACGTCGAAGATTTCGATATCTTATATTCAAGATTTCACGAAATGTTATCAAAATATGATGTTGGTATATATGCACCAAATATTGATTACACGTGTCACAAATACAATATTGATTTATTAAATAAAGTAGAAGAAAATGTATATGAAGTGACTAATACAGATTGTACTTGTTGGTTCATAAATACCAAAATAACAAAAAATAAAATGATATATGATTTAAACACTAATATAATTGGATATGGTGTAGATTGGTATTATTCAGCGGAATGTTTACTACAAAACAAATATATTTTGAGAGACTATACGATTAAAGTAAATCATCCATCACATAAAAATTATGATAATGATAAAGCAAACAAATTATTTTTTGTATGGTTTGAAGAACAAGATGATATAATAAAACAAAAAATGTTAGAATTAATAGAAAAACATAACGATTGCTTAATCGGATGATAAAAATAGTCCTTTGATAAATCTATACTAATTACTATTTCCAAATAATATACATTTCAATATCATTTCTTCCTTTTTTACGTATCATCTAATTAAACTTTTAAATCTATCCTCGGGTACATCACAAATTCGTGTAGATAATTGATTTGTTATATCTGTCACCGGTGAATAAGAATTTAATAAATTATTATGTGAAAAATCTATCATTACTAAATCAACTGGGTATTTAGAACTAACAATTTTATCAGCTATCATTTTATATGTAGTTGGACATCTAAAAATCATACAATTGCTTGAGTATTTGATTTTTATCTTATTCACATATTCATTAACAGATGTAACTATATAATTTTCCTTGGTTTTATGGTAGCCTAGTGGATAATTACTAAGATTTAAAAAATTCCAATCTGTAGGAATGTTGTTATAAAATTCTAAAAATAGATCTTCGAAGTTTTCTACAAAACGATTGTCATCTTCTAATATAACAATACTATCAAAATTTTTATAATATGATTCATAAAATATAGAAGTATAAGCAGATTCTAAACTTTGTTCCTGTTCATTTATTTCAAATGAACCATCGTATATTTTTCTAAAATAACTAGAATTGGTCGATATTCTTAAATCGTAATTTAAACCTATAGAATTATAATATTCGACAAAAGATTCATACCTTGAATTTGGCGGATTTGTAGTCACCAAAAAAACTTTAGAAAATAACTTATTTAAAATGTGCATATATATACATAGTTGTGAGATTTAATATACTAACATACAATAATGGAGTGGGCATAGTAACAGATGCAATTCTATTAAAAGATCTAATTTATAACAACATATCAGAACAAGTGGATATCAAATTTGTGGGAGAACAAAATTTAGAAACTGCGGATGTTGGTATATGGATCCAAAACTATGATATTAATTTATTAAATTTGTTTAAGAAAAATATATTTTTTATAAACGAGGAGTGGGCTGGAATACATGAATTATCAAATTTACATTTATTTGACTATGTTGTTTGTAAATCAAAATATGCGCATACTTTATTAAAATCACAGTGTAATGTAATTTATATTCCATTTATATCTAGAAACTTCTACAATCCAGTGGTTCAAAGTCAGAACCAATTCCTTCATTTTGTTGGTAGATCGATTCAAAAAAATACAGAATTAGTATTATCACTAAAAAACCAATTAACTCTCATAGATCCATATAATAGATATAAAGTACGTGAAAATGTAAATCACATTAATGTATATCAATCTACCGATCAACTTGTTAATTTACTTAATTCCCACAATATTCATATATGTTGCAGTTTGTACGAAAGCTGGGGACACTATTTATATGAGGGACTATCCACAGGCGCAGAAATAATTTGTAGTAATATACCAGCATTTAAAGAACATTTAGATCCAAATCTCGTACATTTTATTCCAACTATTGAGAAAAATGATAATTTTTATTTTTATTGTGAAGACATGTGTGATAATAAATTTCCATTGAGAAAGTCGTTTTTTATAAACCAACAAAGCTTTCAAAATGTAATTGAGAATTTTAAACCAATAGGAAAAAATGAAGAAAGACGAAAACTCTTCAAAAATATTATATACGAAAATAAGAATAAATTAATATATTTTCTTTCAAATTTATAGAATTGATAGTTATAATTGATGAAAGTACTTCTTATTTCGCCGAATATAAAGGGGTTTAAAAATGGAATTAATAGAGTACAACCACCACTTGGATTAGCTTATTTAACAAGTTATTTAAAAGATATTTGTGAAGTATATGTAAAAGATACTGCAATCGATGGATACGAAATTGAAATTCCCATAGATGATAAAATGGTCAGTATAGGGGAAACTGACAACACGATAGAAAAATATATACAAGAAATTAATCCTGATATAATTGGCATATCAGTTTTATTTGCAAATTTAATGGATAGTGTACATACTATTGTTAATATAGCTAAGAAAATTAATAAAAGAATTATAACTGTTGTAGGTGGAAATCATATCACAAATATAATTTACGATTATAAAAGTGGCATAGATAATATTGGTTATATCAGAAATAATAATATAGACTATTTTTTTATAGGTGAATCCGAATTAAATTTTGTAGAATTCGTTAAGAAAATTAAATCAAAATCGTCCGTAGAAGATATACCTGGTTTGTGTGTCTTAAAAGAAAAAATAAAAATAAATCTAAACACAAAATTTTTAGACATATCAGACATAAAAGATCCAAGTTGGGAATATTTTAATATGGAAAAATATTTTTCAGTAGGTCTTTTTCATTCGGCACAATCATACTCTAATAGAGTTTTACCTGTAATGTCGTCTAGAGGATGTCCTGAAAAATGTCAGTTTTGTACTACACCAATTACGTGGGGATCTAAAGTTAGATGGAAAAATCCTAAATTACTTTATAATGAAATTAAGAAATCGATTATTGATTATAAAATTGGAGAAATACAATTTCAAGATGATACAATCACAGCTAATTTAAAAAACTTATACGAATTATGTAATTATCTTGAAGAATTTAATTTACCATGGTGTACACCAAATGGTATAAAGATAAATTATCATCAAAACGATCAATATGAAATGTTTTTAAAAATGAAAAAAAGCGGATGTTATCAAATAACATTTGCATGTGAAAGTGGTTCTCAAAATGTTTTGGATAATATAATACGGAAAAATATTAAGGTAGATACATTTAAAGACAATATTAAAAAAGCAAAAGATGCGGGTTTATTTGTACATTCTTTTTGGATAGTTGGATTTCCAGGAGAAACTAAAGAGGAAATGGAAAAGACTATAGAAGTAGCATCTTTGTCAGGAGCAGATAGCTTTTCATTATCAATTTTCAATCCACTACCAGGTACGCCATTATATCATAAAGTAATAAAAGAAAATTTATGGTGGGATTCTAAAAAAACGATTGATAATATGACTTTTAGAAATTCAATAGTTAAAGTTGATGGATTTAACTCTCCAGATGATTTTGAAAGCTTTGTTGAAAAAAATAATTATTATTTAAATAATATATTAAAGTCAACTGATAAAGATCGATATGATTCTGTTACAAAAAATCGTGGTGTAAATTTAAGGATACTTGATAAAAATATCAAGCAAACTTAATCATTAAAAATGTAAATTCGATTTAATCAAAGATGTTGATATATTTTTTGTTCTTTCTATTAAATGTAGTTTTTTAATATCTACCGGATAATGTTTACTAATAAAACATTCTTTTTCTCTACCAGCAATGACATAATCTGCGTTTAATTTTGTCAAAATTTCATCATTTGTTATCACTTCGGCATTTTCATAAATGTCATCGACGTATTTACAAGATTTAATTATTTCTAATCTATTGTCATAACAAATTATCGGTTTGTTTTTATACGCCATAACATCTTGATCATTATGTACGCCTACAATCAATTTATTAAAGTTGTCTTTTATTCTCTTTAATAAATTTAAATGTCCTATATGGAATAAATCAAATACACCGCATGTATACGCTACATATTCATTTTTTGGAAAAATTATATTTTCACCGGGTGCAAAATTCGGGTTTTCTTCCATAAAATCGTTACCGTATTTAAATTTTAAATACTCATCTAAATGTCGGGGTGATTTGAACATTTGACCCTCTAGTTCAATAGTTTCTAATTCATCATAAAAATATTTTGGAAAATATATATCTTTAAATGGTACACTCTGAGGTACACTCTGAATATACTTATCTCTTTCATAATTAAAATAAATATCGATGTGTGACATAGTAAAATTAGGATTGTTTTTTGGATATATACAAATATATTCGTCAACCGAATGATGTATAATATAATAGTCTTGTGATAATCGTTCACATAACATTTCACTATTAAATTTTTCTTTTTCAAATAATATACTTACATCTATATCAGGGTCATGTTTTATTACTTTTTTATTGCGATAAGCTCCTAATAAACTCCCATATTCCAACCAATATTTTATGTTTAATTCATGAAAAATATCTGTTACATTTTTAAGTTCGATTATATCATATTTTCTATCACAATTAGACAGTATCTTATACATTGCAGATGCTAAACAGGCTAACCGGAAATCGGAATCAATTATATTAGATTGTTCTTGATGTGATTTAAATTTACTCATACATTTATTAAATTGTAAGGTTTTATATTTTTGTCATTTGATATCATTATTGAAGAAAACCCATGCATATTCCAAATATTGTTCGTATAATTAAATCCAACCTTACCTATCTGATTGGTCCTAGATATAAGAGGAGAAATAACTTTACATTCTTTATAATATATATCTATAACTGCATCAAATGTTATATCCATTCGCCAGAGTTTTAAAAATATCTCTTTCCAAAAATTTTGTGTTACCCCAACTCCCCAACATGATAAATAACGACATCCATTTAATTTTAATATAATATCGTCGGTTTGAACATTATATATAGTATGATTTTTTTCATATAAAAAATGTTTATTAAGTGTGCATAACAAACTATCTTCTAAAAGATTGTTTTGTAAACAATACATAGATAATTCATATAGATCCGGAGAGCATATTATATCATCTTCCAATAAGAACACGTAATCAAGTTTAAGTACTTCAAAACAATAATTGAATGCTACAAAATGATTTAATGCTGGTTTAAATCTATAATAGTTTCGCAAGATAGTTCTGTTCCAATGACTCGGAATCATTTCAACCATATTTTCAGAGTCAGGCTCTACAAAAAATAAAAAGTGAATTTTATCTAAATTGTTTAGTTTATTAACGTGTTCTATATATTGCGTAAAATATTCAAGTCGTTCATCTGAAGTATAACACAAAGGAGTAATAATATGCATAAATTAGTAGAGTTTTTTTAAAATTTATAGGCTTTCGTCTATGACATCCACAATAGATTCAAAGCTAAAACCATATGTACAATTAAATTGACCACCGTGGTTTCTACTACACCCTCCACCGTGATAGTTACAAGGAGAACATGGAACGGATGATTGGATAACTTTCTTACCATATTTATAGTATTTGGTTAGAACGGGTTTACCGAGATTTGTAAATAATCCAACCCAATCAGTTTTCAGTATTTCAGCAACATGAAGCGGACCTGTGTCAACCGTGATAACTAGACTAGCATTGTTTATACACTGACATAGTTCTTTTACAGAACTGTAAATGGGATCAAAAATCACTCTGTTATTGTGTTTATAATGATCTTTCAACTTGCAAACTAATTCGTAATATATTTTTCTATTTTCGGCGGATTTAGATTGTGTAAATATCAAAACTTTGTCATTTTGTTGCTTTTGAATATCAAATCGACTAGACATATCCAAATCTTTTGGGATGTCATTTATGTACGAATTGACAAACATGAAGTTGACCAATACTTGTCTATTTATTTGTTTAGCATGATTATCTTTGTAGTAATAATGACTAATATCATTTAACAAATACATGTTATTAAGATTTACAATATAATCAAATTGACCTGTATATTTTTTATGTGGGTCGGTATGATCTGTATATGGTATACATTTTACATCATCTCCAAAAAAATATTCTATTAAACTGAAATTATTTTGAACCGTTTCGTAAGTAATATCAAACGCAATCGACATCAAGTGTTTTATAATTGGAAAAGTTATTACTAAATCTCCTATGCCATTGTACAACGAAACGAGTACTTTTTTATTCACATCAATACAAAAGGTTCATTTTTGATTTTGTCTACAAACAACTTTTTATCAATTTTAATGTTAACAGCGCTACAATCGTTTAATCCACTATAAATGTTAATATTTAAATCATCAACAACCACATTCATAGGAAATATAACTTCATATTTAACAGTTTCATACAATTCAGTTTTTCTCCAATTCCACAAATCATTTAATAATGTATTGTCGCTATATTCTCTATTAGCTTCAAACAATGGATTAATTGCATAACCAAGTGGCGATAAATCGTCGTTTAATCTTAATAACCCTACGAAGTATTTAAAGTGTAATCTACTAAACCACACGTAACTATGAAACAACAAGTATTTAATCCCACCTACTTCGAATACATTTGTACTCAATCCTGGGTTGCCATATCTTTCAACCCATGGCTGCCAATTAAGTTGTTTTTTAAATACAACCTCTTCTTTACTATCCATAATCGTGTATGGATTTACGTGATAGATTATCTTGTCATTGTAGAATTGCCAGTGTTTTTCAAAATGAGCATTTTGAGTTTTAAAGTGTGTAAACTCTTTTGTAGTCAAATTGTATTTTTTGTACTCGACGTTTATAATTTTCTCAATATCATGCTTATCTCGTTTACAACAACATACGCTTATCTCAGTATCATTTATAAATCTAGCATCTTCATAACTCCACAAGAAGTTGTCATCTGTATGATGTTGTAATAAAACGATGTCTTGATCATCTACTATATCACTTACCAGTAATCTACCTTCAAATTTAGATTCTCGTCTGTATATAGTTCTTCCATTAAAATGTGACGGATTAAAGTAATTATAGTTGTCATCAAATTGTTTTAAAATTTGAACTTCTAAATTTTTTAAATCAAATATCATATATACATGTTATGTGTTCTTCTGGGGCGCCGTCAATTTTATAATTTATTTCTTTGGCATTTGATGGGTAGAATCCATTATTTTCCAATATCTGCCATGTATTTTTATACTTACCATCAATTATATCATCATTGAATCTTCTTCCGGATACAATTAGTCTATGAGTCATTTGCTTGATATCTTGTAAATATAAATTAAGATCATTTTCGTGTATATGTTGAAAAACAATAGTGGCATATATACAATCAAATTTTATTTTTTTTAATTGTTCCCAATTCGATATAAGTTCTATGTTTGAATAATCATAGATAGTCTTGTTAAATTTTAGTTTAGAATATTCATTTGCTTTATCCAGCATATGTGGATTATCGTATCCGTAAAATTTCCAATTTTGAAAATTTTGTGAAAAGTCAAAAATATTACGTCCTACTCCACACCCAAAATCTAAAACAGACAACGATTCGGATTTATCCCCTATCATAGGAGTTAACCACATATCTGATTTTATTGTGTCAGATGTTCCATTAGTTAAAACTAAATCAATAACTTTATTTAAATTAAATTGCTCAATGTGTGACCATCCGTTAAATGTATTTTTCATATAGTAGATTTTATATTTTTGATTAAATGATTTGGAACATAATGACTCGGCGCGTATAGTTTATTTATTTCCACACTATTAAGATACATGTCATATAATAAATGATGTTTATCGTGTCTATAGTCTAAAAGTGTTTTAATGGATTTATCAATATTTAAAGACATATCATCGTTGACAGGCAAACTAATACAATTATATCCATCTTTCCATTCATAAGTATATTTTAATTGATTTGGATCTTGTTTTACACTCAATGAATTTTTAGAAGATTCTACATTTCTAAAACATTTAAGTCCACATCCATATAAATCTAAAATCATCATGGATTTGGAATTTATAAGATTTAAATCTACTCTTTCACGCCAATCATGATTTGCTATAAAAATAAATTTATCTGTAGATTCGTTTAACATATAAGTTGTTTGTTTATGTGATAATGCAAACTTACAATTAAATTTTTCCATATTTAATAAAAATGACCCATTTAAATGAGGTCTGGAAAAATTTGAAAATCCCCATACAAAATTATATATACATTTACGATCATAATATTGATCTTTAGTATCAACCGCAACTTTTGTAGTGTATTCGTCTGCTATAAATTCTAATGGATATACCTTAAAAGGAACCTTAGTTAAATCAACAGTCGTTCCTAATTCTCTTTTGAAATAACACATTATTAATTTATGATTGTCCGATAAAAATCTATGCATTTTACTAGAATAATTATAGATATTAAGGTCGTTAAACTCAAGTTGATATCCAAATAAATTATATTCATTTATACGATTTCTACCGTTATGTGTACCATATTCGGTATAATCGAAAATAACAATAGGTTTATTCGTCTTAGAAATTAACTCAGCTGTAGCTTCATCAAATATACAATCATCTCCTAGAAAAGTTACAAATAAACATACAATATCAGCTGACTCTAAATCTGAGTAATTTACATCACCATACTTATGTATACTTGTTGCAAAGGTATGATGTGTATACCCACATTTAGTAAATTCAGGATACTTTCTACCTTGTGTTAACGAAGTAATAAATACGTTTAATTTCATTTTTTAATTATTTGCCAAAATTTAATTTGATTGTGGATATTATCGTATAGCTCAATATAATTTTTAGAATAATTCGTACAATATTTTTCAACTCCGTTTTTAACACCGACCCAATCAATATCATGTCCAAATATAATTCCATCTTCATTTAACAGATTTGAATAATTAATTATGTCGTTATATATAATAGGTTCTCGGTGATCTGCATCCATATAAATTAAATCGGCTTTAATATTTAAACTATTTAAAACATCAAAAGCGGTATCCGTTGTAGTAGGAATCGGAATTATATAATCTTCTACATTTTCAGATAAAACATTCGTTATAAATTTATTATAAAAAGAACTGGTACCATATTCAAAATTATCGTATAAATGTAATAAATTACATTTATCTTTACGCCAATGTTCTTGTGAACCTAACCAGGTATCAATTGTAATTATAACACAATCTAGATTTTCTTGCTTTAAACATTTAGCCATAGTAATTGTACTGTCTCCTAAAAAGGCTCCAAGTTCAATTATTATTTTCGGATTGGTTTTTTTAATTAAATTCACAAAGATATCACATTTGCCGCCCCAATTTGGACTTTCAGTTTTTGTTAAATTCAAACCTTTAACATATGAATATGACTCTTTAAGGTTTAATTTGGTTAGTATTTCTTGTTTACTCATAACGTATTATATCAATTTTTAAATATTCATCAACAGATCTCTCAAACTTTCCTGATTGAGATTTTCATTTAAACAAAGTGGATGTTTATTATCAAAACATTTTTTGTATAAATCTAAATTATTTTTTGTAGCATTCACATCACACGGATAATTTTCACACCTACATTTTAATTTAGTGGTGTATTTTAAAAATGTATAACTATCTAAACATCCTTCCATTATAGAAGAGTCTCCCCCTGTTATAATAATTTGATGTTTATTTATTAATGGTGCCATCATAGACGCGCCGGTAGGACCACTTATTATCAAATTCATTTTGTTTAATATAGAAACTGTTTTTATCCAATTATTACCTATTAAATTTGTCGAACCAAGATAATCGTAACTATAAATGTCTTCCCAATTTACTCCATTAATATTATACAAATTATGTGTAGACGTACCTACTAAAAATACGTGTATATTTAATTCGTTAGCTAATTTTGTTATAATATCAACTCCTTCTTTTGCAATATTAGCTAAATGTCTGGTTGATCTTGAAAATAAAGCTAAAGTTTTTTTATTATTCGTTTTCTCCAGATATGAATTTACAAATAAACTTACGTAATCGGTATGATAAGATTCTTTCAAAATAGAAAGATATTCATTTCCATAAGAAATATTAAAATAATTAAATAAATTTTGCAATTTAAAATCACATTCCGAGGTCTGTAGATGAATTTGATTGTTAAAAACGCTTTTAACTAAGTTCACAGTTTCTTCAGATGTACCATTATTATGAATTACAATATCAATATTAATTTTTAAAAGTAACTCTTTATAATAACCGTTATCATCGTTATTAATTTTGTTTATAAAAAATGGATAAACAAAATCTATTAATCCTTTATCTATTAATAAGTTTGTAACTCCCGTATTATACGTAAGTGGATTGACTATGACATATATAATAGAAAAAGGATGTGCGTTTTTAACAACTGAAAGATGTGCGTGAAAATTTGTTAAAGAATCACCAAAACTTACAGCATGTTCCCATATATATAATATTTTTTTTTGATCTAATTTCATTTGACATTTTCCAAACTATTTTTGCTCTTGGATCTTTCTTCCAAATTTTCTCTAACAGCATTTATATAAATTTTTAACGTATCAACGTTAACGATATCTTGTTTAGATTCTTCTATTTTAAGTTTATCACCTTTAGCAATACAGTAGTTATTTAAACACAATCTAAATAAATCTGAAAATAAATTATCATTTGTATATGTACGTTGTTCTTCTATCGATTTATATCTATTCTCTAACAATTCTTGATAAATTAAATCCAGTTCGTTTTTCAACTCACTAATAATTGCGTTTTGTTGTTGTGCTTCTTTTAATTTGTTTTGATCGACAAATTGTATTATTTTTAGATTTTCTATGATTAGACGATCTATTATAGCAGAAAAACTATTTACATTACTCATACGTTTCATAATTTTTATTAAAATATTACGTCTTGATCAATCATTATTCTGGTAATTTTAACGCCCAAAACACGTTCATCACCACTTACAATGTATGGATCCGACAACTTAACTTCAAATGTTTTTTTACCGGTAGTTTTTATTTTAATCACATTAACACATTCGGGATCCAATTCCACCCGTGTATCCTCATAAAGCAATGTATTTGGAATCTCGGATTGTACTGTCAGTGTGATATAGTTTATATTAGAAACAATTCCATCAAACTTTGTAGATGTCCAAATCCACTTTTTGTTAGAATCAAATTCAGGAGAATATATTCCATTTATAAGTTGAAACTCTCTATTGGTGTCGTCTATCTGATTAAATCTAATTTTCATAACAATCTTTCATTAACTCATAAGCATGTTCCAAATCTGGATATGCCCACTCTTGGTCTACAGAATAATTAGTACTAAACGAGTCCATCCCACTTACTTTATCTATTTTATATTTTACCAATCCAACGTAATCTGTACCAAGAAAATCCACTTGACCACCGTAACCGGTAGTAACCACTTTTTTTCCATAATTAAAAGCATCAAATATAGTTAATCCAAATCCTTCACCTTTATTCAAACTAACATAACAATCTCCAAAACTATGTAAAGCTAACACTTCTTGGTTAGTTAAATTTTCAAATATAAGAAATATGTCCGTACCAATCTTATTTGTCAACGAACGTAATTTAGATATACAATGTTCTTTATTTTTATCACTGTAATCTCTGTAATGTAATTTTAAAATTAACTGGGTATCTTTATGAATGTTATTAAACTTATCAAAAACTGTAACTAAATCCTCTATACCCTTTCTGAAATTTAATTCTCCTATACTATAAAACGTAAACTTGTTGTTGGGTACTTCGTCTCGACAATAATCATATATCTTTATATTAGACTTTTTTAAAAGATTCTGTGGATGCCATATATGAGGCACAATCTTTATTTCACTAGTTACGCCCGAGTCAATAAACGATTGTTTATTAAACAATGACGGTACCCATACGTGTGACACTAAATTGATATGTTTTACCCAATGATCAGGCAATTTACTCGTTTCCCACGCACAATATCCAATGATGTTGTCAATGTGTTTATGTTGTAACACTGTACTTTGCCATAAATCGGGTGTACTGTGAATAATTAATCGATCATATTTTGAATATGATTTATTAATCACACTTTCCGCCAAAGCATCTACATAATAACTTTTATCGTTTGTACTATTATCAAAACATAAAGGAGTCCATGTAATAGGAATATTTCTTAAAACGTAGTCTGCTAAATAGCCTTTAGCGGCACTAGCATAACCACTAGTACCGCTTTGACCAATATATTTTATTGCACCATCTAAAGAAAAATCTACAGGACGTACTTTTTTTGTTGAATCTGTAGTAACTTTGACGTATTTAATCATTTAACAATTGTTTTTATTAACTTAGCAATACAAGCCATAAACGTAATTTCTTTATCTACAACCATATTACTTTGATACATATATTCCGCTACTTCAATAATCACAGATATTTCTTTACCCGGCGCAAATTCACCACACTTATCATATAATTCACTGTACAGTTCATCAAATGATTTTGTACCTGAATCAGCAATTAACTGTCGAATGTCGTTAAAAACCTTACCGTTGGTTTTGCTGTTGTTCAACAAGTTAATCAATTTGGTTTTAAGATCAAAATTAGCACTTTGATTCTTAACCAATTTAAGAGTTCCATTTGTAGAACTTTGTTGAATAAAATTAACAATCTTACGAATATCTGGATAAAAACTATCTACAACAGTTTTCAAATCTGTTAATTCATACTTAATAGTCTCCGTATCCAAGATATTCTTTGTATATAGAGCTACATCTTTCTTGGCAGGAGGTTCGATTTGAAATACCTGACAACGACTTATAAGTGGAGAAATGATTTTCTCAACGTAGTTACATGTAAGAATGAATCGAGTAGTCTTACTGTATGTCTCCATTAAATTACGAAGTGATGCCTGAGAAGCGGATGACATATAATCCGATTCATCCAAAATAACAACCTTCAAATCGTTAAACCCCATTGCAGCTGCAAATGGTCTAATCTTATCCCGAACGAAATCTACACCTGTATTATCAGACGCGTTAACATACATGACATCACACGGAATATTCTTAGTTAGAATCTTAGCGAGGGTAGTCTTGCCTGTACCCGCACTTCCGTAAAATAACAAGTGTGGAATATCTTTCTTAGTAAGAAAATCAATCAATACACTCCGTAGTTGATCGCTACAAATATAGTTTTCCACCACATCCGGCCGATACTTCTCACACCACAAAGATTGTGCTTTTTCGACGGATTTACTTTCAAATTCTATAAATTCATTCATTGTATGATAATTAATTAGTCAACGCTTTTGATTTCAATTAGATAATAATTACTATTGAATAGATCATTATTAAATTCTACATGTAGAATACCACTATCACTGATCTTTAGTACAGCATTTTCACAATCACTATTACTAGTCAAAATTTCCTTTAGATACTTTGCACTAAAGTGAATGGTCTTACCAAGTGTATCTTTACCTTCTACTGGTTTAAGATCAATATTAATACGATTGCTATTAACGTTGCTATACCCAATGGTCAATTTGATCTTATCCTTCTTATCCTTGTTAAAAGTCATAGTATCTACATCACTCAAAGCACTTTTAGCTTTTACAAATGTAGTCACAAATTCTTTGGTAAGTGGGATTTCTAAATTAAACGGAGGCAATTTCTTAAGTTCTGGAACCTTCGGAATTACACTCAAATCAGCAGTAACATACTGAACGTCTGTGCCTTCACTGTTTAGTGATAATGATACAATCTTATCTTCCCGTTTATTAAAAGCGATATTTACGTCTTCAGATAGAACATTTAACAACTTCTTTAGTTTAGTAGTATCATTAATACCAAATTCTGAATCTGTTAGGCCTACAGCATCTTTAATAACTACATAACTCAGAGCATTTTTATCATCACTGATAGAACAGGTTTTAATCTGATTAGTTGTGTTATCAACAATCCACTTTACACTTTCAATGGTACCGTTGAGTGAATATTTATCTATAAACGTATTTAATACTTGTTTCTTCATACTTTATTATCTTACTTTATATTTGTTAATTTGTCAACTGTTGAATTCAAAAAAAAAATTCATTTAAATTTTCATTTGATTCGATATCTGTACGTATACACTTAGTACCATCTTCTTTATACAAATCTAATGGAGAAATATAAAAATGATTGATGAGATAATCAGCATATGCTACACTTCTCATTTGATAATATACTTTTATATCATTTTCAATAGTTCTAAACTCTATATAATAGACCTTTGGATCGCTTAATCTATATAATTGATTCTTTGGTATATACAACGACTTGTCAAATATTTGATTTTTGGTAAACTCCACATATGGCCCACGTTGTCCAATTACTACACGTTGGTACTGTTCAGCAATTGCTGAATACGACGGATGTTTTGTGAATAATGTTATTTCACTGCCCTCCAATGAAATTGTTAATTTTTGAGCGGTACCCTTCATCTAAATATTTTAACACATTACATTGTAGTGTCAATTAAAAACTAAAGAATTCGTCCAACTTTACATCCGTTTCGTTTGGATAATCCCATTTCAAAACATTATAAAAGTCAATTAGTTTACTCTTCAATTCTTGTTCATACATTGCTTCACGATCAACATATTGTTCAATAAACTCCATAATACGCTTTGGATCTGTACCATCCGCCTTCATAGCAATACATTCGATACCGTATTCATTTTGTTTTAAATATACCCACTTGATTTTCTGACCATGAAAAATCTCAGGAATATCCATATCTAATTTCCATAACTTTAATAAATCGTTATAATAACAACCAGCTTTAACTTGTGCGGGAGCTCCTTTAATCGTTTGAAATGGATTACGACTCTTTGGGTTATAATCATTGACCTTGTCTTGACTAACAAACTTCACACTAGTATTTTTAGCTATCTCAATAACAGGATAACTTAACATATTTTCTTTAAATTTAAGAATTGTATCGTCAATATGTTCTTTAGGAACTTTACGCAAAATGTCTTGTAGAAACTGTTCCATAAATTTACGAAATCGTATTGGAAAGCTAGTGCGAACTACGTCAATACCTTTAACCTCCAATTCATCACATTCAATACCTCCCTTATTAACAATGAACTGTGCATATCGTTTCTTAGCCAACCAAAAACTCGTCTTTGCAATAACTTCTTGCTTTGCATCAAATCTATGGTTTTGAACATTAAACATACGATCTGCCATTACGTTGAACGTATCATTAACATGTTTCTGTGCTTCACCACATACCTTTAAAATAGCCTCCGTCATTTGCTTTTCATCATTTAAATCAATATCGGGCATTTTATGTTTGATAATAGGCAAAGCACTAGCAAAACAAGAATCCGTATCGACATAGATAACATAATCTTTATTATCAGAATCATTTAACGTCTTCTTATAATACTGATTGATTGCTTTATTAGCTGTCTTAATAATATCTTGTCCTGTTAAGGTAACAGCGCTTGCGTTATCCTTGTCATAAAATCTAAAGATCGGTAGACCCAATACACCATAGATTGAATTAAGTAATACTTTTTGTACTTTCTGACGTTGATCATAAAATTCATATTTTTCCCATTCTTTTAAATCTGCGTGTTTCTTAGCTAGTTTTCGAAGATCTTTACGTTCATCGAACCACTTTATTAGGATTTCCGGAATTACGCCTTGATATAACTTGTTATACATTACCCCGTTGCTAGAAATACTATAATTGGATGTTTTTAACAATTCATCAAATTGATCTTTTGTATAAGTTGCAGCTCCTACTTGAATAATATCAAGTTCCCCCCGAATATATTTATCAAGATCCCAATTCTCCGCCTTAGCTATTTTAGTCTCAGGTGAAATGTTAAGTGAGATGATGATATTCGGATACATAGATGTAAGGTCCAAATCAAACACCCAGTCATAACGACCAGGAATAGGGTCTTTAACATATGCACCCTCAAAACCTTCTTCATTTTGTTCCATTTGGTTTTCATATTCAGCGCGACCATCGATAGGTTTGTTTTTCGCTACTTGTCCTTTGCGTCTCAAATACATAAGTATCGCACCTTCAATGAATCGAGAACTCATTGTAAAACAATCATATGGTACATGTCCTTTATGACAGATAGCTCTCGCTTGTTCAATAAATTGAAGTTTGTTTTCGAGTGCAACAATAATCTTTACGTCATTTAAGTTGTATTCAATATACTTGTTTAGATCACTTTTATACAAATCATCCAAACTACCGTGATAGGTAATCTTTTCCATACCCACCACTTTTTTGCCAATCGCACCCAAAGCATAACTTGGTTCTTGTTTGATGTTCCACTTCTTATATAAAACCATATAATCAATAAATGAAACTCCAGCAATAACAATCTTACCACTCCAATCGTTCTTGTAACAAATATTAATCGGACTTAATCGTTTTGCTTCGCGATCATTTAATACACGTTTAATACGACCATACAGATATGGCGTATCAAACTCATCAATATTCCATCCTGTCGCAATAGTTGGACGAACTTCTTCCCACTTCGTAAGAAAGTGTGCCAACAAACTAGATTCAGTTTGAAACGCTCTTACTTCTACATTATCTGTCTTATAGTCTTGAAGTCTCTGTTCTTTGTCCAAAATAAATGCTGTATATTGTTCCGTCGCTGCATCATACAAAGCAATAGCTGTAATTTCCTTATCAGCTTCATCAACCTTTGGAAATCCACCTTCGGTACTAACTTCGATGTCATAATAAACAACTCTATGACCTGTAGAAGAATCATCACTATCTTCATAGGCATCAATCAAAACCCTAGTTTCTGCTGGTACATCACTTTCAAACAAACTCGGATCTTTTTGACTGAATTTATATACCTTTTCCAATTCATCACCGTAAATACTCTTATACATACCACCGTCACGTTTACGATATGCATATGGTTGATATGGAAACTTTACATATCCATTAGTATCATCCCATAAATGGACATTGTTATTTTTTTTATCGATGAATATATTTTGATACATATCACCACTATACCTTCAACTTATTGATAAGTCCAGCAAAAACCGAATGATATTCTTCTTTTACATGCTGGCCACATTGTAACAATCGATCCATTAACTTTTTGTGTTTAATGGATGTAAATACCTCAGGCTCCAATTCAATACCACTTAACACAGGTGGTTCAGTTTTATTGATACAATACCATAATATTGCTAATTCGTCTTCAGTGAGCGAGTCTAGATGATCTAATTTCATTTTAATTTAAATCCAAAAATATTTTGACCGAGATTTACAAATAACGTGTTGTCCAATTTAGATTTTAATACATCAAGATCTTTAGAGTGAAATTCTTTTTCTTCGTCTTCCACTTCTTTGACACTAAAACTATTGCCCAATCTTGTGACACTAGCTTCTCTAGCATTCATGATTATCTGTGGGGTAACCACCAAATAGTCGCCTGATTTTAATTCTTTCTTCTTCTTAGACTTATTATCCAAAGCTGTCACCGTACCACTAACTACGTACAAATGTGTGAACTTTTCGTTAGATTTAACAAAGAATGTAGATTGGCCAAATGATACACTACAAAGCGTGGTGAGTAATGTATTGATATTGGTACTTTCACTAACACAGTATAGTTCGCCATTTGCTGTAAAGTTAAACATTGCATCTTTTACTTTAACCACTTCTGGCAATTTAAAATCATTAACATACTCAGTACTTGTTTGATTGAAGTATGTAGATGTGTTTTCTTTATGATACACTGCAATACGATATGGTAGTATATATGACACACTAGAGTTAGTTGTGTTTATATTTAGACTATTAGTAATAGTATACGTTTTACCTGTTATTGTTGGTAATACATTTAATTTATTATTAATAACCTCGGTTAATTCTACATCATTGTTTTTATCATATAAAAATAGATCATTTGCGTGTAGATTAAATGTTGTCAATAGAGCAATTAGAAGTTTCTTCATATACAATATATAGTTTTTTTAAGTTGACTTTTATTAATTATACATTAAGATGATAGAATGTCAAATGAAGAAATCAAAGAAATAAAAAAGAAACGAGTTAGCTACAGTCAATATTCTACATTTTTAAAATGTCCACAAAAATGGTATCTAGATTATGTCAAGAATCTCCGAGTAAAAGATGACAATATCAATACCACATTTGGTACTTCTATCCATCATGCATTTCAAACATATCTTACTTCACTCTATAACGAAGGTGTAGGCATTGCTGATGCATTAGATGTAAAGAAACTATTCTTGGATAAGTTTAATGAAGAAATTAAAAAAGTAAAAGATATAAAAGAAGAAGAGTTTACCGATTTTATTTTCGATGGTAATGATATTATCGATACATTCTGTAAAAGTGCTAATAGACTTAAACATTTTCCTACTAAAGATTATGAACTGGTTGGCATCGAAATTCCATTGGAAATTCCAATCAAAAATAATGTAGAATTTGTCGGATTTATCGATCTTGTTTTGAAAGAACGAGATAAAGAATACTATCGTATTATTGACTTTAAAACATCCAGTAGTGGTTGGAATAGTTACATGAAAGAAGATGTAAGTAAAATTGCACAATTACATCTATACAAAAGTGTTTATAGCAAAAAGTTTAATGTACCATTGAATAATATCGAAGTAGAATTCTTTATTGTTAAACGTAAGTTATATGAAAATGTAAGTTTTCCACAAAGTAGAATTCAAATATTCAAGCCAAATGCCGGCCCAACCGCGATTAAAGAAAGCATTCATAGTTTTATCGAATTTTTAGATTTTGGATTTAACTCCGATGGAACGTATAATGAAATCAATCAATATATAAAAGTTCCTGGTAAAAGTAAAAAGAACTGTAAATATTGTACACACCATAAAAAATTGTGTGATGGAAAAGCTACCAAATTATAATTAATATGTACATATGTGAATATCTATATATGTACATATGTTATGGATCAATTTGTTACAACTGTAAAACTTAATCAAGAATTATATAATCAGTTTAAAGAACTGAATATACGAGGTAAAGTATCCTTACAAGATTTTGTTAATAAATGTCTTGAACGGTATTTATCGGATTCACATTTTCAATCTGAGATAAGCGAAAGTATATCTCAAAAATTAAGTTTTGATGCTCCATTTTCATTATCAAAGGAATCCAAATGAAAAAGAAAAAGATATTATTATTAAGTGACGATCTAAGAATGCATAGTGGTGTAGCCACAATGAGTCGAGAATTGGTGTTAGGTACACTTCATCATTATGATTGGGTACAAATTGCCGGAGCTATAAAACATCCTGATCAAGGTAAGATCGTTGATATGAAGGATGCGTGTGATAAACTAAACGGCAGATCCGACAACTATCTCAAATTATATCCTGTCGATGGTTATGGCGATGAAGAAGTTCTATATCAAATAATGGCTCTAGAAAAACCAGATGCTATTATGCACTTCACAGATCCACGTTTTTGGGGTTGGTTATATAATATCGAACATCAAATTCGTAGTAAGATTCCTCTAACATATTTAACAATATGGGACGATTTACCATACCCGATGTGGAATAAACCGTTTTATAAAAGTTGTGATGCTTTATTTTCAATAAGTAAACAAACGCATAATATAGTTGAACAAGTTATTGGATCACATGATTGTATAAAATTAAATGAATAAAATTTATTCTTTTGAATAAATAAGTACTATTTATATACATGGATGTAAATAAACATTTTAAAATTTGTAATAATTGTAAAGAAAAAATAGTTTACAAAACTATTGAAAGTTATTGGGCAAATAAAAATAAAAATTCTCCGTGCAAAAAATGTACTGAAAAAAATCATTCTTTAAAGTTAAAAGGTAAAAAAAGAATGCCATTCTCTGATACGTGGAAAAAAAATATATCGAGTGGTCATAAAAAATCAGATGTATGGATCAGATCCATGAATACGACTGAATACAAACAAAAACACCGAGAAAAAATGTTACGTCTAATAAAAGAACAAAAAACAAAAGTTTGTATAAATAAAACAGCATGTGATTTTTTTAATGTATTAAACGTGACTATGAATTGGAATGGATATCATGGTTTTAATGATAAAGAATATCAGTTAAATTATTATTTTTTAGATTATTATGATATAAATAATAATATAGTAATTGAATGGGATGAAAAATATCATAATAAGAAAAAACAAAAAGAAAAAGATATCATTCGTCAAATGTATATTATTGAAACTTTAAATTGTAATTTTTATAGAATAGATGAAATAACTAAAAAAGTTTACAAAGTAGATAATTGTTCCATAGATTATAGTAAAAAGATACAGGAGGTTTTAAATGAATTTGAAAACAGAAAGAAGAGTTATTAATTTTAATAAAAAAGATTTTGACAAGATGAAAAAATATTGTAATGAAAATGCATTTGATTTACCAAAATGGTTACTCAAACTAGCACTCGAAGAAATAAATAAAAATAATAAAACAATAAAGGAGAACGCTTAATATGCCAGTAAAAGGAAAACATCTATTACACTTGGTACCACACGGTATCAACAACAATGAATTTAAACCACTTCCAAAAGGTGATTCTTCAGTTCTTAAGTTGAAGAAAGAATTGCTTGGTGACGGTGAGTACAATTTTATTGTAGCCTTTAATAGTAGAAATGCACATCGTAAACATCCATCAAATCTAATTTTAGCGTTTAAATCATTCTGTGCTTCTATTGATCAAGAACAAGCTAAAAAATGTGCATTGATAATGCATACAGATAAAGTGTGTGAAGCAGGTACAGATCTCGTAGCTACAGTTCAAGCTATATGTCCTGAATATAAAATAGTATTAGATGAATCTCGTCGATCTCCTGAAGAAATGGTTGCGTTCTATAATTTAGCAGATGTTACTGCTAATGTTAGTTCCAATGAGGGATTTGGTCTAAGCATAGCTGAAAGCATTATGTGTGGTACTTCGGTTATTGCTACTGTAACAGGTGGTTTACAAGATCAATTGGGGATTGTTACTGACGAGGGTAATCCAGTAGAATTCAATCTTGAATTTGGTACCAACAGTACGAGTAGATACAAGAAACACGGTGTATGGGCAAAACCTATTTGGACCAAAGTTCAAAATCTTCAAGGAAGTCCCCCTACTCCATATATTATGGATGATCTAACCAATTATACCGATATTGCTGATGCAATTGCTTATTGGTATTTGCTTGGAAGTGAGAAACGCGATCAATATGGACTAGAAGGTCGTAGATGGGCAATGAATGAGGGTGGTATTAATTCGAAGAATATGTGTGATCAATTTATCAAAGCAATGGATTATACAATAAATAATTTTAACCCAGTTAAAACATTTGACATTTTTACCGAAGATGGTTATGATATTAAAAATCTACCCAATAATAAATTGGGATTTGATTTACATGTTGTAAATTTAGAAACTATTAAACAGTCCATTTCATGAAAATTGAAGTTTTAAAAAACGATACTTATCAATCGGTAGATACTTTACCAAAAAAAGCTACTGATAGAGCTACTGGGTTTGATGTAATTGTTACAAGTGATCCAGAAATCGTTGGAGAACAGTATGATAACGGTACATACAAACGAGTTGATTATATTCAATATAAGACCAATCTTAAACTAGCTGTACAAAAAGATAGAGTGTTTAGTAGCTTTGGTCATACTGATTTGGATTATGACATTCTAGCATTTCCTCGTAGTAGTGTTAGTAAATACAATTTGGTGTTGGCTAATAGTGTTGGATTGATCGACGCTGATTATCGTGGAGAAGTATTACTCCGTTTCAAATATATCTGGCAACCAGAAGATTATAGAATTAGAACCGATAATCTATTGGAAGGTAACGTCAACACCACTAAACTCTATAATAAGGGCGATAAAGTATGTCAACTCAAAATAACAAAAGTAGAAAATATAGAATTTATTTTGGTAGATGAACTAGATTCTACAGATAGAGGTGAAGGTGGATTTGGTAGTACAGATGTTAAAAAAAAAGATAATGTAGTATCAGAATCAATTCGATCCAATACAATTGAATCATTATATGCAAATTTAAATAAATTGGAAACACCAAAAAAATATAGTCAGCTAATTGCGGAAAGAGATACAAATCAATTTAATCAATAATATGAACAAACCATTATGTCTAATTTCAGGACCAGTATTTAATCGTAGCGGATACGGCGACTGGGCAACTACAGTAGCAAAAAGCATCGTTCGTTATGATAAGTTCGATGTTAAAATTGCACCTACTAGATGGGGCAATTGTCAAAGTAAGCGTTTTCTTGAAGATTTAACTGATCCAGAAGATAAAATCTTAGCTAGTAAATTTCTACAAGGAAATCTTAATAAACAACCAGATGTATTTATTCAATTAACAATTCCCGAAGAATTTCAGTCTGTGGGTAAATATAACATCGGTATGACGGCGGGTATTGAAACTACGATTCCACCTGGCAGTTGGATCGAAGGTGTTAATAGAATGGACCTAACTATTGGGTTGTCAAATCATGTAAAGAAAACGTTTACTGAGGTTAAAATGGCAAAACAACTTGAGAATGGTCAGCAAGTAAGTGTTCAAGTTGAAAAACCACTTGAGGTTTGTTTCTGGGGAGCCGATACAAATATCTTCAAAAAGACAGATGAAAAGATAACGTCTGTAGAAGAATCGTTGTCAAAGATTAAAGAATCTAGTGCCTTCTTGTTCGTGGGTCAATGGACACATGGTGGATTATACAATGATCGTAAAGATATCGGAAACCTAATCAAAACATTTTGTACATCATTTAAGAATCAATCTGAAAATGATCGTCCATGTTTGATTGTTAAAACAAGCGGACATGCTTACTCTACAGTAGATCGGTTTGAAATGTTAAGTAAGATTAAAAAGATCCGCGATAGTATTGGTACAAACGTTCCAAATGTTTATCTATTACACGGAGAATTATCAGAACGTGAAATGAATGCTTTGTTTAATCATGAAAAGGTTATTGCTCATATTTCATTTACACACGGCGAAGGATATGGTCATCCATTACTTCTATCAACACTGAGTGGTAAACCATTACTGGCACCTAACTGGAGTGGTCACTTGGACTATCTAAATCCAACTATTTCTAATCTATTACCCGGTAGTCTAATTGACGTAGATAAAAAGTCTGTCAATCAGTGGATTATTAAAGAAAGTAAGTGGTTCAAGGTAGCGTATTCATTGGCGGAAGATAAAATGAAACAAATTTACTTTGCACGCAAAAGTGACAAGTTCACTAAAAACGCAGAACTTTTACGTAAAGAAAATTCCGAAAAGTTTAGTATTACTGCTATGGATAAACGTCTGTGGGAATTATTAGACAAATATGTACCTTCATTTGCAGTAGAAAATCAATTTGTACTACCCAAGTTAAAATCAACGGGTAATGCAACTAATATCGAAAATAAAATAGTTCTTCCTAAACTTAAGACAGTTTAATATGGTTTTATCGTATCTAATAACATGTCATAATGAAACGACTAGTTTAGAAAAATTATTAACTAAACTAGTTCAACATAAAAACCATAAACATGAAATTGTTCTTCTTGATGATTATTCAGATAATCCAAAGACTTTGGAAATTATACAAACGTTTAAAGACAAGGTAAATTTCCAACAACATAAATTAGAAAGAAACTATGGTGCTCATAAAAATTATGGCATCGGACTCTGTAAAGGCGAGTGGGTGTTTCAATTGGATGGTGATGAAGTACCCACCGATACATTAATTGAAAATATAGATGCTATATTAGAATCTAACAACAACAATGAAGTAATTTGGTTACCACGTTTAAATTACTTTATAGGGGTTACGGATGAAGATGTAAAAATGTGGGGATGGAGATTGTATGACGGTATGATAAATTTTCCAGATTATCAGTCAAGAATATACAGAAATCTCCCACATATTCGATATGAACGTAGACTACACGAAAAGGTCGAGGGATTTAAGACATATGTATTTATTCCACCACAAAAAGACATTGCTATTATTCATGAAAAGACTATAGAAAAACAACGTCAAACCAATATAAACTATAACAAAATGTTTACCCAAGAGGAAAACCAAGGTTATGCTGTAAAGGCGGAATGATAAAGATTAAAATATACGAACTTGATAAACATCGTAACGAAACGACATTTAGACCGTTATTGTTACAACAACATTTGTTTAAAGAAGTTGGTATAGAATTTGTTACTGATGGACCGGCAGATTTTGCGTTTGTCGGTCATGCTAGTATAGTTAATAAAAAAGTATCCTTGAACGAATCTACAAATCGAGGTGTAGAATTTCTAAAAACAGTTGATGAACCATATTTTATCTTTGATGGACAAGATGCTGCCACATTAATGGGAGTATATGAAGTTGCAGTACGTACCAATCCGATTTATATATTAAAACCAACTCTTTACAAAGACAGATCATCTTATCTAAAAAACACTGTTAATGGAAGAATTTATTGGGGAGAAGGAAATTACAACTTACCAAACTTAAATATTTTCGACAAAGTGAAATTGTCTCATTTTAACTGGTTATCTACCCTACAACCTATTTGGTACGAATATTATCCAAATAAATCATATGATATTAGTCTATTGTTAGGCAGAAGATCTACCGACAGTATAGAACACGATCTAAATCAAACTCCTTATTATAATAATCACAGAGAAAATTTGTTTAGTGAGGTTGATAAAAAATATAAATCTGCTTATCTGGATAAAGGTCAAAGACTTTCAACTGAGGAATATTTGAATACGATGTATAATTGTAAGGTTGTTCTTTCCCCATTTGGTTTTGGTGAAGTTACACCCAGAGATTTGGAGGCGGCTATGTTTGGATGTGTACTTATAAAACCTGATATGTCACATTTAGAAATGATACCAAATGTATACATTCAGAACGAAACATATGTTGCTTGTAAACATGACTTTTCGGACATAAATGAAAAAATTGATTATGTTCTTTCAGATTATTCAAATCTACAAAAATTCTATACAGAAAATATGAGAAAGAAGTATATTGAAGAAAGTCAGCCAGAAAAAATGATAATGTATTATTATAATATGTTTAAAAATATAAAAGGAGTTACAATCGAATGAAAATAGGTATAACCGCGCCAATGCATTGGTCCACTCAGTATAGAGTTAAAGGCAATGACTTTATCAAAAAAATGGTTGATTCTGTAAATACATCTGTAAAATATGATCGTGTCATTTACGTAATAGACAACGGTAGTCAATATAAATCAGATATACACACATATCCGAATGTAGATTACACTCACATTGAAGATCAAAGTATAGGCGGTATAACTCACGCTTATAACGTTGGAATATACAAAGCATTTAAAGACGAATGTGATATCATAATAGTAACAAGTGACGATGTAGAGTTTAATGATACTATAAACAAATTTATAGAATATATCTCAAGTGATCCTGAGAGTTTAGATACAATGTATGGTCCTGTTACAAATGGCGTATTGACTCCGGATCAAAAAGCAAATGAGCCTGGAATAGGAATAAAACAATTGCCTGTTTTGAATGGATTTACATTTGCTTTCACTAGACAACATTATGAAAAGTATAGACCGACCAAAGATACATATTTAAATGAACAGATTATTAACAAATGGCACGGACAAGAAGATCAATTTATTACAAATGTTAACAAAGGAGCTAAGTGTATAGTGTTAAATTTTTGTTGGTTAATGCATGACAAACAACGTGGTTGGAAAAAATGTTTAAAAGAAATGGTGTGATATGAAGATTAAAAACAAATATATTACAGGCACACAAATAATGTTTTATGAAATTGAAATGTTTGATGATACTATTTCAGGGATTATCAATACATTGAATTTGGTAGATAATAGAGAAAATCTATCATATCATTTTACATTCAATATGTCGGAAGCGTTTGAATTAATTGATACTTCAAAAATTTCTATAGACGAACTAAAATCAAAATTTCTATATCAAATAGAACGACTCAAATCCAACGGTGTTAATGTTAAATACGATATTTTGGAAGGCAAAGAACCATATAGCATGGCAAATTATCGTCGGGATTTTAATTATTTGAACTGTACAAACAATGATATTTTAATATGGGGAGAAACTGACTGTTATATGCCATCAGAAACATTTCCTATATTAGATCAAATTCACGAATATTCATCTTCACAAAACATTTGGAAGTATGTTGTAACATTCGCTATTAGAAAGATGTGGGACTCTAGTTGGTCCGTTTTAGAACATCCTCTATTTGAAAATTGTAAGTATTACGAAAAAACGGAATCTAAGTGTTTTACAGAACCGTCATCTATTCGATACGTAATGTCTATTGATGAAATGAATGAAATAAATTCAAACACAAAAGATTTAGATATTAGAGTTTTGAAAAGTCCCAGATTTGATGGATCAGGAGCTATATTCTCTACAGATCTAATCAAAGCAGGCGCCAATATACCTCTGGCTGCGTTTGGCATAGCTTCGGATGACACATTTATGATGGAATCGTGTAGAAAGACTATGGGAGATCAATATGTACAATATGTGGTTAAAAACGTTCTAAAAGTGCATAATAGAGAACATTCCCGTAAACGTAATTATGCTTTAAATATACAAGGACAAGAAAGTACCCAAAGTAAAAAAGGAGATTGGTATAAAGTTATAAGAAATACAAACGAACAAAATCTACATATGTATTCTCAGACAAATCAAAATAGGTTCTTCACCTATCAAGATTGTTTAAATACGTTACAATAAATATATGGGTTATATTCTACCAGAAATATATGAGTCAATGGCAAAATCTACAAAGAGTGATTTGCCAAGAATTTTAATTGAAACAGGTACATTCAAAGGCGGATTAGCATATCGGTATCTAGAAAAGTATGGATCCGTAGATCCTTTCAGAAAATTATACACATTTGAATTAGGCGAAGAAATTTGTCAAATTGCCAGTAAACGATTGAAGTTATTTGGACAATATATCGGAGACACTTCACAATTTGATCTACATACAGACGATAGAGATTTTGATTTTAAGTCACGTGAAACATATATGTATGGCACTATCGAATTGATCAATTCAGATAGTGTACGTGGTTTACAAGAATTATTGCCTTCTATAGATGAAAGATGTTGTTTTTGGTTAGATGCACACGCGGGTGCTGCAAAATATGCTAGAGGTCCAAAAGACGTACCTTTGTTAGATGAAATTGCTGCAATCGGAACACATCGTATAAAGAACCATCTGATAGCAATTGACGATGCACATCTATTTGGTAAAGTACAGTATGACAAGAACACTAATGAAAAAACGTGTGATTATACCGAAATAACCATTGATAATGTAAAAGATGCATTGGTTAAAATAAACCCAAACTATAAAATCGAAATCATAAGTCCATATCAACACGAAATGTTGGTCGCATATGTATGAACATCATAGTATTTCATCAACCATATCCACAAGGAAATTATAAGTTAAATGTATTTGTAGCCAAACAACTCAAAGACCAAGGTCATACAGTATATTTGTTGCAACAATTAAATGGATTGACTTGTACAGAAGAATTTGTTGAAGAGATCAAATCCGTACAACCAGATGTATTATACTTTGAAATGTTAGATAGAGAAACATTCAAAGCAGTAGAACAACTTGATTGCAAGAAAGTATTGGTCTATGCAAGTAGAGGTATACTTCCAAACTTTGAGGAAATAACAAACTATTACGGTAAATGGTTCACTCATATTTATACCAATTCACTTAATCTTCATAAGTTATTTTTATCTAAGAATATACCATCAGAACATTTTGAGTACTATTTTAGTTGTTTAACTGATAACGAATGTACTTTTACCCCAGAGTATTTTAACGATAGTGTATTCTTAGGCATGGGATTTGCACGGGTAAATGATAAACATTACGAAAGTGAACGTAATCTATTCTTCGAAGGAATTCCAAATATTAAATTCGCAATATATGGTAACGGTTGGCCAAATCTACCTCATTACAGAGGATTATTACCACCCGATGATATTGGAAAACTATATTCAAGTGCTAGATCCGCTATAGGCATCATAGGATCCGGACAACGTAGTATGGGTATGATTAATAATAGATATACAGAAATGATGTATTGTGGATTGCCTATATTCAGTTTAAACTATAATACAATTGATTGGTTTGGCGGTAATGAGTATATCAATTTTATTGAAAGTAAGAATGACATTGTTCAATTGTTAAAGTCTGATACATTAAAAACAAAAGCTAATGAATCCAAGAAGTTTATCCGACAAAAACATCAAGATTTCTTCGATAAATTAAATACCATAATTAAATGAATATTTGTTTTATAAGTCAAAATGGTCACATTGGTAAAATCCCACGTAACTTTTTAAACTGCCGTACAGAATTTTCATGGCAAATTGCGTTGAATGCAGATCATCTATCGTTCGATTATATATGTAAAAATAAAGTATCAACATATGATCTAGTTATTGTAATACTACCAAAAAAACTAGAAATTATTGATACAAATTTAGTATTAGATATTTGTAAATCAATTGGCAAAAAAGTAACAGTAATGCAAGAAGGCCCAGCTTGGTATTATCAAGATTACAAATATGTAGATCAAGTTAATTATATTAACTTCCTGAACGAGATGGATTTCTTGTTGGTTCACAATAAGAGTGATATTCCATACTTCAAAGGTATATTTAAAAAACCAACATTTAATCTTCAGTCTTTGATGATTGAAGATGTTGTCAAAGATGTACCCCGTGAAAACAATCAAATGCCTATCATAGGTGGTAATTTCTGTAGTTGGTATGGTGGTGTAGACAGTTACTTTGTAGCACAAAACTTTAATAAACCTATCTTTATTCCAAGTATGGGTCGTAAAATAGAAAATGAAGATCAATTTCCAAGTTTACATCACCTACCATATATGATGTGGAATGAATGGATTAAAACACTCGCCAATTTTAATGTAGGTATACATCTAATGCGTACTCATGCAGCTGGTACATTTGCTCTTAACTGTGCTTATTTAGGTATACCATGTATAGGATATAAAGGATTGGATACACAAGAAACTTTACATCCAGAATTAAGTGTTAATATAGGTGATGTAGAAAAAGCAAATGAACTAACAATTAAGTTGAGAGATGACAAATCTTTTTATAATTACTGTTCGACATCATCTAAGGATTTATATCAAATATATTATACAGAAGAAAAGTGGTTAGATAACTGGAATACTATTTGTAACAATATATGAGTCGTAAAATTAAATTTGTAATGCCAACTGTATTTACTCGTAAAGAGACTGAAATTGTATGCGTTGAAACACTTTGTCATCAGGCATTGAAACATAATCCAGAAAACGAAGTTCATATGGTTTGTAACTTCGAAAGTCTCGAATTTGATCAATGGACACCAAAAAATCCACAAATTCAAAAGCACGTATCACACTTGATGCATAGTATATCAAAAGCGTTGAATGTGATTGCTAAGCAAGAAAACACAAAAGACTTTGATTATTTTTGTTTCGTACAGTCCGATGTGTTATTTGAAGATATAACTTGGATTGAAAAATGTATTGAAGTATATGAAACCCACAAAAACGTTGGTGTAATTGGTACCAGACCACATAGTGCATTTGAAAGATACAATAAATTAATTACAAATGTTCGTATAAACGGTATACATGAAATGTATGAAGTATTGTGGTCAGACGGCATTATGTTTTTCAGCACCAAATTATTTGATCGTATAGGTTATTTCGACGAACAATTTTTTGGAGATTGTGAAAGTAATGATTTTTGTTATAGAGCATTTGAACATGGTTACACAAATATTTACATTCCTGGGGAATGTTTAAAATTTAAACATAAAATGGTAGGATTTGATAAAAAATCCCCAAAAACAGAACAATTATTAAATAACGTAGAAAAATCACGTAAACTATTTTTTCATAAGTGGCAACACATTTTCAAAACATATTTTCAACATATTTATGAACAACAGGCAGCACTGTATAATAATGATAGCAATAGAGGATAATAACTCTAAGCATCAACACAAATCATATTACGATTTAACCAAACAAGCCTGGCAGAAATATTGTGATAAAAACAATATCGACTTTGTTTTAATAACCGAAAAACTGCCTGGTGTAAAACATGCTAAATGGAACAAACATTATGTGTTTGATTATTTAGGAGACAAATACGAAAAGATTGGTATGGTTGATTTTGACACTATGCCACATTGGAATTGTCCAAATCCATTTGATTTGTATACAGACGAATTTTGTGGAGTTGTAGATAACTCTTCCTTGTGCTGGTTAGATAATAGTTTAACTGCTTATAAATCCTCATTTCCAGAACTAAATATAGACATTAATATAAGTGAATATATTAATAGTGGAGTATTATTTTTTACGAAGAACCACAAATATATCTTCGATCAAGTAAAAGATTTTTATCTACACAATCAAAATGCTATTGACAACTGGAGTGTACCTAATACAGGCAGAGATCAAACAGTATTGAATCTAATACTCAAAAAGAATACCGTTACAAAAAAATACCTACCTCATTCATGGAATACATTTGCTATGATTAAGAAAGGTTATTTCTTCCACAATGACAAGTTAAACGATCCAACTCCGTTTTTTATAAAGTATGGTAACATTTGGCATTTTACTGGGTTTTCAATCGAACAACGTACACAACTGATTCAAGATATATGGAATCAAACTAAACAGTTATACTAATGAAAAAGAACATTATTTTTATTCCGGCGGTAATTTCTAATAAAGGTGAGAAAAAGTTACGTAGTACTCCTCTTATTAATAAAATCTTTGAATATAGCATAAACAGTTGGAAACATTTCGCTAAGAAAAATAACTGTGAAGTTGTTGTATTGGACCAACCAATTATGGACTCCAACATAACAAGTATGGCATGGCAAAGGTATTATGCATTGGATATACTTGAAAACAGTGGAATCAACTATGATCAAGTATTAATTGTTGATGCTGATACTATTGTACATCCAAACTGTCCAAACTTTTTTGAAATGACAAATCATAAATATACAGGTGTACATGACGGAGTTGTATATGAATGGGTTATGAGAAGCGTAGAGTGTTATAGTAAGTTTGTATTTAATGACTATAAATTAAATATTTGGACATATCTCAATGGAGGGTTTCAAATATTCAATGAAAGTCATAAAGAACATATAAACAAATTTAAACAGTTTTATGTTGATAACCGTGAAAATTTGTATGAAGTAGAATCAAAAATTAAATTGGGTACAGATCAAACGCCAATGAATTTCTTTTTACAAACAAACAACGTAGAAACAACTGTGTTGCCATATGAATATAATATGACTGGGCTGAATCTATCGGAAGGTTTAACGGAAGATCTTGTATATACAAAGTTGGGTTGGATTTATCATTTCAATGGCATACCCGATACGTCATACGGCAACAAGGTAGAATACTACATGGCAAAGACATATAATAAACTATATGAAAAATAAAAAAATATTCATAACAGGAGGAGCTGGTTTTTTGGGAAAACACATTGTTAAAAGATATTATGATAATAATGAAATTACTATATTCAGTCGGGATGAATCAAAACATTATTATTTAAAAAAACAATTTCCAAATATTAAGTGTATTATAGGCGATATTCGTAATTATGACTTATTAAAGAGAGTTAGTAAAAATCACGATGTAGGAATCTTTGCAGCAAGTTTAAAACAAATTGAAGCGGTTGATCAAAATGTTGAAGAAGCGGTTGATATAATCATTCGGGGATCTATTAATAGTAGACGTATATCAGAAGAGAATAATTTTGAATCGTCATGTTTCATTTCATCCGACAAAAGTAGATCTGCCACTACTTTGTATGGTTCGATGAAATTTGTTGCAGGTGAGAGTTTTATTGTTAACGCAGACAAAAGTCCGATTAAGTTAAGTACCGCCATATACGGAAATGTATTAAACTCTACAGGTAGTATTATTCCGTTAATGTGGAATGCTATAAAAAACAATTATAGTTTGAAGTTGTATTCAACCGAAATGACCAGATTTATGATCACTGTAGATCAGGCAGTCAATCTTATTGAAGAATGTCTTATGGTAAATGGATACAATGTAATACCCAACGTTAAAAGCTTTAAAATAGTAGATCTGTTTGAAATTTATAAAGAACTATTTGGGTTGCAATATACAACCGACGTACCAAGAATTTCAGAAAAAATACACGAAATAATGATATCTAGTGAAGAGCAATCAAGAGTAAAACAAGTCAACAATTATTATTACATGCATTATAAAAACACATTCAACGATGTAAGTTTTCAAAACAATGAATATTCTAGTAAAGATGTATGTGTAACAAAAAAAGAACTAAATAACATTTTAAAATCGTTTAACTATTTTAAATAAAATGTATACAGAATATAAATTAAGAACTAACTGTGCGATTTGTAAAAACTCGGAACTAAAAACAATTTTAGATTTCGGCGAAATATCTCTTGCAGGTAATTTTCCAAAAAAAGAAGAACTTCTTGATTTTAAAAAATATCCACTTGTTCTTAAGTACTGTGACCGATGCAAATTGGTTCAAACGGATAGTATTATAAATTCTGATGTTTTATTCAAAGATTACCGTTACATGTCTTCAATCGGATTATCAAAACATTTTACTTCGGTTGCTAATCTTTATAAACAAAAGTTTAATTTATCATCTCAAAGTAAAGTACTAGAAATAGGATCGAATGACGGCGTTTTGTTAAAACCTTTCATGGATTTGGGTATTAATTGTATCGGATTTGATCCATCCATAAACATTTCTGCTATTGCAAAAGAAAAAGGTTGTAATGTAATTGTAGACTACTTTAACAAAGAAAATGCAGAAAAATACTTAAAACAAAACAAGTTTGATATCATTTGTTCAAATAATTGTTTCGCTCATATAGACGATATTCATTCTATATTAGACGGAGTGACTTATTGTTTAAAACCAAATGGACAATTTATAATCGAAGTTCATTATTTGAAAAATTTAATAGATCAATTGCAATATGATTTTATATATCACGAACATTTATATTACTACTCATTAACATCTTTAAATTATTTGTTTAATTTACACGGATTGAAAATAGTTGATTTTGAAGAAATTTCAATTCATTCGGGTAGTATTAGAGTTTATGCATCTAAACTAGGAGACATTTCAAATGTTGTAAATGAAAGATTACAATTTGAAGAACAGATAGGTTTAACTTCATTTAGTTACTTTGAAAATTTTAGCGTATCTGTAAAAAATCACATTGATTCACTTAAAACTGTTATTGACACACTTAAACATCAAAATTTAAAGATAGTTGGATATGGTGCTTCTGGTAGAGGTAATGTTTTGATAAACTTATGTAAGTTTACGTCTAATGATTTAACATATGTGATAGATGAATCTCCTGAAAGATATGATCGATACGTAGGCGGAACCGATATACCGATATTTAACAAAAATATATTAGATACAGATTTTCCCGATTACATTTTGTTATTAGCCTGGAATTACGCTGACATGATTATGGAGAAACTTAAAGGGAAACCCTATAAATATATTATTCCGTTTCCTACAGTACAGTTACATTGACTATGAAAATTTTAGTTTTAGGTCATACTGGTATGTTGGGACATATGGTTGTAAAATATCTTAAATTTCAAAACGAAGAAATTGTAACTACAGATTTAAAGTGGGAAACTGATGAATTTAAAGATTATATTAAAAAATCTACATGTGAATATCTCGTTAACTGCATCGGATGTATTCCACAAAAAAAACCTAATTGGGCCCAATATAAATCAGTAAACATTTTTCTTCCATTATTTTTAACAAATAATTTTACAGGTAAAATAATACATTCGTCCACAGACTGTGATTTTTATATCCAAGAAACATCTTCATTGGATGACTATTTAATATCAAAATCATATACGTCTATTATTTTAAAAGATAAAAACAACGTAAAACAAATTAAAACATCAATTATAGGCCCCGAACTATATAACAAAGTTTCGTTGATGGAATGGTTTTTTAAACAAGATAAAACAGTGTATGGATATGCTACCCATTATTGGAATGGTATCACTACTTTAGAATGGTCAAAACAGTCATATGAACTTATAAACAAATGGGATGATTTTGATCAAATAACACAGATAGGTACCGATAAAATAAACAAATACGAATTGTTGTGTTTGATAAATAAAATATTTGAATCTAATAAGAATATAATATCTATTAATATAGATGAAGTGAATCGTTGTATTAAATCAAAATATAAAATACAATCGCTAGAAAATCAGCTCATCGAACTTAAAAAGTTTTATTATGAAAATTAGTTTTATCCAACCAAGCAGAAACAACCTAAAATATCTAAAATGGAGTTACGAATCTATTCGTAAAAATTTAAGTCACAAAGAACATGAAATATGCGTTGCAGACGACTTTAGTAATGACGGTACGTTGGAATGGTGTAAAGAAACATCAGAAAAAGATCCACACTTTAAATTCATCCGTAACGAAGGTCCAACCAGATTGGGTCACACAATTCTATATGACCGTCTTATAAACGAAGTTGCTACCAATGATGTGGTAATGATCTACCATGCAGATATGTACGCGTGTCCTAACTTCGATAAATATGTAGAAAAGTATATTCAACCGGGTACAATCGTTAGTCTTACCCGCATCGAACCACCTCTACATCCTCCGGGACCGGAAAAGATTGTACAAGCCTTCGGAAATGAGCCAGAAGAGTTTAATGAAGCTGGTTTTTTAAAATGGTTCAATGACACCCGTTTAACAAGAAAAGATAAAACCACAGAAGGAATCTTTGCGCCGTGGGCCCTTTATAAGAGTGATTTCCAATCTATAGGCGGACACGATGATCTATATGCACCTCAAAGCAAAGAAGACAGTGATATCTTCAATCGGTTTCTATTGAATGGATACAAGTTTGTACAAACATGGGAAGGGTGTGTATATCACATGACATGTAGAGGTAGTAGATATAATCCAACGATAACTACCGTAGGTAAAGAAAGTGATGAATGGTTAGCTCAAAACAATAGAAGTGCCAGAAACTTTATTCGTAAGTGGGGACATTTCGTTAAACACAATGATACTATGAAACCAATCGTACCGAAACGTTATGATGTAGGGTTTGTGGTACGTAACTGTGATGACTATAAACTGGCTCTATTAGAACCTTGGTGTGACACGATTTATACAGACGTTCCATATGATCGTTATATTCAAGCAGAACAAAAGAATACGAAGTTTAATTTGACTAAAAAATTGAAACGGTACGAAGATCAAAAATTAAACGATGTTATCATTGAATTTGACGCTACTAAACTAACAAATCAAAGTTTTGAGTTCTTTAACATGTTACAATTAATGCTCGAAGATAGTGGTCAGATTGGTGAATCCGAATATGATATCTTCAAATTAAAATTAAATAAATTATCAGATTATAACGAGAAACTAGTTAATATAAAGGATAATTGGTATCAAAATAAATTGGCATGAAAAAAATTAAAGTTGGTATTATTGGATATGGTTATGTAGGCAAAGCATTTCATAATTTCTTTAAAAGTCATTATGAAGTATTGATCTACGATCCTTTGTATAGTATGTCATGTACAAAAGAAGAAATCAATAATTGTGATGTAGGTGTAATCTGTGTACCCACGCCTGAAAATGAAGATGGTAGTTGTGATACTTCTATAGTGGAAGAAACTGTTAGTTGGTTGACTACACAGTTGATTCTTCTTAAGAGTACCGTTGAAATTGGCACGACCGATAGGTTAATTAAAACCTACAACAAAGAAATTGTATTTAGTCCTGAGTTTGCTGGAGAATCAAAGTATTGGACACCTGATGGATTTGCCACCGATGTTAAACAAACTCCATTCTTTATTTTTGGCGGTAAAAAAGAATTGTGTTATAAACTAATTGAAATCTATACTCCGATTACAGGCCCAAGTAAAACATATAGAGTAACTGAACCAATTACAGCTGAAGTTACAAAGTATGTCACTAACACCAATCTAGCAATGAAAGTTGCATATTGTAATGAGATATACGATTTATGTGAAAAGTTGGGCACTAACTATTATGAAGTACGAGACTTGTGGCTGTTAGATCCTCGTACAACTAAGTCACATACAGCTGTATTTACAGGTGAACGTGGATTTGGTGGAAAATGTTTTCCGAAAGATACAAAAGCTATGGTTAAATTAGGAGAAAAAGTTGGGGTCGATCTATCTATATTAAAGACTGTATTAGAAAGTAACCAACAACAATTGAAGAAAAATATATGAACTTAACCGATTTAAATATACCACTGATATTTTATATTTCATTTATAATGATAGTTTGGTTTGAAAGTGATATTGTACAAACTATTGCAAATCTAACCAATACAAGAAATTTATTAAAAATAAATGAGTTCCATAAATATAAAATGGAAATTGATGTAATGTCTAGTTATCCAAACTTTTTACATAACATGTATCCAGGCTACATAACAAAGTTGATTTCCTGTCCAATTTGTTTATGTTTTTGGTCTACTTTAGTAGGAATTAGTAGTTTATTGTTTGTAACAAATATACCAATTATAATCGGAACATTAATGTTTCCTATTAACTATATCACCAGTTTGTTACTGTACCTCACAGCTCGTAAACTTTTATGACACATATAAATTACTTTGACATGGGCCTGTGTTATGACGCAACGGAAATAAATTTATTTGTAGAACACGTTGTACCACAATTTAAAAATATAACATATTCGGTGTATGGATTTGAAGCCGATCCAGATTCAGCGAATGTAATCAAAGATCGATACAAGAATAATCGAAACGTACATATAGAAAATATTGCAATATCAAATTCAAAAGGCAACGTAAAATTATATAAATCGGATAATGGTGGATTAGGCAATTCTATTTTTCCCTCAAAAAATAACGTCGATCCTTTTAAATTTTATGAAGTGGAGTCGAATACATTTTCTAATTGGCTGTTAGAAAAAAATATAAATCTAGATAATTGTATAAATATTTTAAAAGTTAATATTGAAGGCGCCGAACTTTACTTGTGGGAAGATTTCAAACAAAATAATTTAAGAAATAAATTTCATATATTATGTGGCACAACAGTTCACGATATTATCAAAGTGAGAGAACTGTCAAATAAAATACAATACTATCACGAATTAGTAAAAGAATTAAATGCAGAATTAAGTGTATTCACAGGCACTCACAAAGAAAAATCAATCGAATCGTTATCTAATTTAATTAAAACTATTTTAAATTCATGAACATAGGAAGTTATCAAGCGTGTTTAAGTTTTATAGGATCAGATCAAATCACGTCACTAAATAATTTGAGGGAGTGTGTCACACAAGTAAACAAACTGTGTAATTGTCAAAAATCAAAAAAAGTACAAAAATCTGAAGAGTGTAATGTGCTTTATATTAACTTTGCTAGTAAAGTAGCACCGTCTATGATAGACTACTTACGGACCAAAACAACAGATTCTACCATAACATTTACGCATGGTAGTAATCATGTCATTTCTAATATTACATTGCGTTGATTTGTTTTAACACAGACATCACAGTCGATTGAATAACCGGATGGTTTTTTATATCAGAACACTCTGAATAATCTTGCCATTCAATTGTAACATTCGATCTTTTAATAATCTTAGGATTGTTTAGTAACTCATGATCATTTGGTGCTGAATCATAAATCTTTGTAATCTTGTTTTTACTAAAACGTTTACCCGAAGGCATTGTCGATAACCTGTATTTTGTTATGTGTACCAATTGACCGTTCATTTTATGTTGTAACCAAGTACATTCGTCCTCCGGATAAAAATCATAACGTATATCAGTTATAAACACAACATCGGCATTACTATTGTGTATACGGTGTTCAACTTTTTGTGTCCAATATTTACCATTACTTGCTTTTCTCATTACATCACCATAAGCAACCAATAATGGTCGAATAATATTTTTCTCTTCTGTCTTTTCAGTAAAGGAATCTAAACCAACTTTTTCTTTGATAAGATCTTTTAAATCACTCTTAAGTTCATATGCCAAAGCATATCTTTCAGTTTTAAGACCACGTTCAGTTAATATTTGTTGTGCAACAGTAGTAAATAAATCTTTACCACATCTAGCAAATCCTGATATTCCTATAATTTTCATGATAACATCTTTTCTATTTCTTTTTCAGCATAACCAAACCCTTCGATCAAACTTATCAAATCTTTGATACCCAATTCAGAAGATTTTAACACATTGTAATAATCCTTAGCATCGGATTCTCCAACTGAAAATTTCTTACATATACATTCCAAAAGAGTTTTGTTTATATTATCATCAGACCCTTTGATATACTTACAAAACTTTCTGCCTTTTGGCACAACCTCAATTAGTATCTTGTAAAATTGTTCATCTGGGACTAATTGAAAATATTTAGAAACAAACGCCATATCTTCCACTAAGTCAACATCCATACTCAAAAATCTAACAATCATATACTTGTTAAAAGTAGTTTTTTCAGCATCCGATAAATTAGTATAATACTCCGGATCTTTTACTTCGCGTATGTGATTTATATGATCAAACAATCCTCTGGATTTACTCTTTTCTTCTGTTGTTTTCTTTTGTTTCATTATTCATCATTCTACTACGTTTATGTAACATTTCAATATCTTTTGATATTTTATTATTTTTAACTCTGAGTAACTCCAATGCGTCTAGGGTTAGAATTTGATGATCGTCAAATTGTCTAAGTAATCGGATAAACAAATAAAAGTTTGCAAAAGTAAAAATGGTCACTATTATTAGTAGTGACCATATCATTGTTTGATTATTGAAAATATAACTCATATGTGTATAACTATATGCACATATGAGTTAACATTTATTTCAATTAAGCCTTACGACAAACAGTGGACTTGCGGCCAGCAATTGCTGTACGTACAGCCTTAACGTTGTTGGCCTTAGCTTGAGATGACTGTGCCGGTACGACATGATCAATGACTGAACCGACGGCACTATAACCAGCATTCAAGACTTCACGCAGTGCCTTAATTTGGCGACCATCTAGATCAACGCGGGTCTTACCACTACGCAGTGTCAAACGCGAAGCCTTCTTGGCCTTCGCTAGAGGAGTGGATAGGTAAATCTCAACACCAGTGGTATTATGGCCTACGAAGTTAGTCTTGTTACGAGCATTTGTACGAGTATACATATTATTTTATTACTTTCTTTTTTTGTTTGTTTTTTTTGTTTCGTTAGATTCTTCACTAACTTAAATTTATCTTACCATCCATTGTTCAAACTGTCAACAACTTTTTAAATTAAAGTTTAAATTCTTTTTCAAAACGTTCAAGAGCATAATCTTTAGCTTTAAACTCAAACTCTACATCAACATCATTTTCAAATAGTTCTTTATGTAAAATATATACATAATCTGAATGTGCTCTGTCTGTTGGACCAGATCTACCATTACTGTAGTGAAATAACGGTTTATATTTACCCCAAGTTTCCATACACATTAAGATGGCTTTTTCAGGAGAAATATTTTCTGGATTATTTAATCTAAAATGATGTGAGTCATAAGTAATGGGGATTCCTGTTTTTTGATATATCAGATCATAAAGATTAATCAATCCCCAACTATTGGGTTTATCTTCTAATTCAAGTACTAACCTGGATTTTACGTTGACGGGTAAATCATTATATACATCGATAAACCGTTTAGCAATTTCTTTAGTACCGCCTTTATAAATATTCATATGAATATTAATGGGAGACTCATATGTTTGTGGCAAACCAAACAAATCCATAATAGATGCATGATTTTTTAATTCCACAATGGATTTTTCTACAACAGTCTTTGTAGTACTTGCAGGCACAACAAATTGATCAGGATGTGTACTACATCGAAGATTATTCTTTTTAATGATTTCCGCACCACGTTTGAACTCATTATAAATACGATCTTTGTCAGTAAGAATATCAAGTGATAAATTTGCTTCTGGTAAAGTAGCCAATGGAAATAAATCACTGCTGATTCGATAGTTCCATCCTTTACTCGCACATAGAGAAAAAGTGTTTACCGCAACATTTACATTGTTCAGTGTTCGTTGAGAAATAGTAGATAAAGCATTTTTTCGTTCCAATGACAAGAATCTAGTCTTGGTCATAGTATTAGCTTTGAATCCTTTTTCTTGAAGTTGTAGAGAAATGCAACACAATGATTTTTTCATTGCAGTCATCTTACCAACAAATTTATAATAAGTCAAGCTTTAAGTCCAAGGATATAGTGGCATCTTATATTTTACGCCACCTATCATAATTCCCACATAACC
>Ga0209296_1000244_pt1 | contig 46829 bp, 59 predicted proteins | sample S_130206_EF_Meta_FD_187319 | JGI IMG/M metagenome (GOLD analysis project Ga0209296, IMG submission 187319) | Freshwater microbial communities from Lake Simoncouche, Canada to study carbon cycling - S_130206_EF_MetaG (SPAdes) (version 2) | ecosystem: Environmental > Aquatic > Freshwater > Lake ...
TTCCATATCATCAAGGTGTGGAACTCAACAACGACGGTGTCTGACCGCCGGTTGTTCAGTCCGAGTCTCAAGATGAAGTTAGGTGATGACATTGCCTACAAAGCCCATAACATGCGGCCGAAGTAGCTAGATACATTGACAGTTCGCAAACCAAAAATAGAGGCAATACATCAGATACGCGTGAAAGATCGTTGTAGAGATAGCGATCAATACCCCCTCCATTGCTTTTTCAATGGGATTAACAATGTCACGCGGACGAAAAACGAAACGCGGAGGTACAAAGAATTCCAAGGACAAAATGCAGACGATACGACAACTCTTCAGTCCACGAAACATAAAGAGTGAAGCTGCGAAGAGTGGATTCAAAGCAGAGATACTAATGACTACGCAGCCGAATGTCAAGGCGGCATTCGAATCATATTTCAAGAAGAATATTCGCTCTTCGACGTTAGGGATGCATGGAAAGAAGGCCGACGTTGTCATTACGTTCGATGATGGATCTAAAGCAAAGATCCAGAACAAGAATGGGATAAGCGACTTTCACCAGTTTCAGAGACTTCCACTCGAACGGTTTTATGAGCCGTTCCGGGAGCAGATCGGAAGTATGGTTCAATGTAGGTTTGTGGACAAGGGTATCACCGAAACTCGCAAGAAGCGGCCGATCTGTAGCCCATTCGTGGGTACACCACGCCAACCAACAATTGAAGAGGCACAAGAGCTAATTCACCAGGCATTACACGGTCTTGAGCCCGATAACTCCCCCACTCACTTGACAAACACCATTATTAAAAATGGTGAGATAACGTCGCTCAAGATCACCTCAATGGAGGACTTCATGGCTGAAGTTGATAAGAGGGTGATCCTACCCACAGTGAAGGAGGGTGGTACAGTGATTGATCTGGGAGGAGGGTTTACCATCCAGTTCCATGGGTCTCATATTGGTGACAACAACCCGGATGATCCACAGGTCAAGTTCACGCCTCCCAAGACGAAGCCGTATCCGTTCGAAACCATTCTATAATCTCGGGTACGCACGCACGTACAACGTTTACAACAATCGAATTACCGAGGTAGAACAAGCATTTTTCATTCGGCGTATCTACCCAGGTAAACGTGTGTGGGAATCCAAACATCCCCATCGTCTCCTTTACCGTGAGTCGGCGAACTCCATCACCAATACGATATAATCCAGTCTTAGCTCCCGGACCACCAGAGCTAGCACATACCGTGATCCCCGGAGAGTCGACCGAGTACACGCGTTCGCCCTGTCGCCCACCTTTGCGGGTTTTACTATTAATCACGTCAAAGACTGCGTGAGGATGGAATGTTCGCGGAATTCCATTCTTGGCAACCAGTTCATATCCCTCCGAGTTCCACAGTCTTGTCTCCTCGGGGTCAAGGATTGCGGACACCGGCACCTGATGTTCATGTTCCGCAGGGAACTCGAACGGGTCTCCCTGGGTTGCCACAATGAAGATACGTTGGCGACATTGAGGCGATCCGTATTTGGACGCGTCCATGACTTTGGAAACCACTGTATATCCACGCAGTTCCAACTGCTCCTTGATGATCACATACGTCCTACCCTTGTCGTGTGTCTCCAGGTTCTTGACGTTCTCCAGAATACACATTCGCGGTCCCTTTGCGTCGATGATTCGCAGGATGTCAGTGAACAAGTTGCCCTTCTCGGCATCCGCAAACCCTTCTCCATTACCCGCGATGCTGAAGGGTTGGCAATTGTGTACGATTATGTTTTCAACGACATAGCTATTATCGACCGCAACTTCGAAATTGTATACGGGCTCGTCTTCGACGGATTTCGACAAGATACTGGTAGGTGCGAACCACGCGTACTCTCCTTCGATAAATGATGTATACCGAGTGCAGCCCGGTGTAACTCGTATGCTATACGTGTCTCGTTGATTACACAAACGTCCTGCGATTACACATTTCTTTGGACGGTTACACTTTGTGACCGACGCAATATTCCCCAGTTTCAGGAAAAGTCGCTGCGTACCCAGTGCCAAGTCTGGCGACACGGTTGTGATACTATATATTCCGTCGGACCGTACGTATCCGTCTGCTCGCATATACCCGGCAACGAACTCCCGAATTAACGGTATGGGTGCATCCTGGACCCACTCGGGTATCCGCTTCCCATGTGCGTACTTACCAAACTGCTTTAGAATCGTATACCACTCCTGATTCGAACAGCCAAACTTCTTACATTGGCCTGTATCACACTTCTTATCTGTGATAGGCAGAATCTTACGGATTCGAGCATATATATCGTCTTCGTCTTTGTTGTTGATTGCAAATTTGATGATGTATTTGAGACGCCCATCCGACTTGGTGGACTCTTCAATCCATCCATCCCCTACAAAGTATCCCATCATAAACCACTGGGCAGGGTCATCGAGACGAAGTGTTTTCGTGTGCGAGACTCGTTGATTTACGACCTGGACGTGCGAGAACTCCGGAATACACTCGCGAGTGTTGACATTCATCCCAAAGTAGTGGTTCATCGTCAACGTTTTTGCGGTCTTCCATTCAGCTGGACCGAAGGACGTGGTGTATCTCCGGATTGCATTATCCCAGACCCGGAGCTTTTCACGGACGTAGAACGGGTGTTCGTCCGTACACGAAATGGTCTCTGGGTGATATTTGATGCGAATCGTATAGAGCTGTCCCTCGTAGACCTTCGACTGTAGGTTCAGAATGGAACGAAACCGACCGGTATGGGTCATAAGGGTATCGTCGAGCGTGACTGTCTCAATTGGCTTGTAGCCTGCAGCGGTCAATACACGAGTGCCCGTGACGAAGCAAGGGAATCCCGCACACAAGATGTCGTGATCCGGCACGTCCTCGGCCACCACTTCGCGGATGTCGGCCGCAGGGTTGAGTCCGTAGTTGGCTTCGTAGATCGAACGGGCACCTGCGTCAATGTCGCATGCGAACACGCATTCGAAATCGGGCGGGAAGGCGGTATGGAACGCACCCAGTCCACTGAAGAGATCAATGTACTTCATTGAGGTGTATAGGCTTGAACTGTGTAAGGTTCGTTTTACGATGAACAGGGCATCAAACAAAGCTTAATGTCGCCCAGGTTCGCAATCACGTAGCGGATCATCAAAAACCAATCATTTTTCATATGGATCTCCAAGTTGTTCGAGAGGTTCGAGCACTTGGTAAACAGAACCAGGTGGGGGAGACTAAACGTACCACTCACAATCTCATCGGGCTTCGACTTACTAATCGCCATGTCAGATGTTGAGTCACCCATCGTGACCGTCTGAGATGCGAACGGTCCCTTACATGTGAAGGTGAGGGTTCCCCCTACGTTCTTGACATCAACCGTCTTCGCAGATAACAGAGTCATATCGCGACAAATCTTCTGGAAATCCATGGATGGCATCGTGATCCGGGTAGCGAACTCGGTCTCGGGCATGTTGATGTCCGACTCATCGCGGTCAAGCAGGTTCAGCTTGTTGCGAATACGACGCTTCTTCTCCCCATTCTCCAACGTGATGCAGAGGTGGTTCGACTCAGACTTCGAGACCGAGAAGGTGATCGTGTCATCGTTCGTCACTGTCTTGACAATGCGATAGAAGTGGTCCGTGTTCAAACCCACGTCCAGCTTCGGGGCAGAATGGTTATACTCATACTGCTCAAACTTCGACGCATGGAGACGCATATGCGTCAACACCGTGCGTGTGTTGTCCATGGCGATCATGCGAATGCCGTCCTTGTCAAAGACCAGACTCATCTCCACAAGCATAGACTTCAGCCCCTCTGCTAGGATACGGATCGGGGCAGTCTGAACTGTCTTGGCAATGACAAGATCGTCGGACATTTATCAATGCTTACGATTTCTCCTGAAAGTCGATTTACGCATCTTGCGACGACGTGTACCACCCGGCTTCCATGGGACCTTGGGTGGGATAACAGCGTTGAGACGTTCGCGGGCAGCCTTCGTCTTCTCCATGGTTGCTTTTGCAGATGCAATGGCTGCGTTTGCATTATCAACTGTATCAGTGATAGGCATTGAAGGAGGCGAGACTCGAACAGCAGCAGGCACATCTGCTAACACCCGCTCAACACGAAGAAGGAAGTCGAACTCGAGTTCAAGCTGTTTGTTGGTATCCTCGGCCCACTTATCTTCCACGATTTGTCCTGGGAACTCCTGTTGAACACTTTTTAGTTCTTCCGCATACTCGTTGACAGATGCCTTCGCATCATCGAGATTCTTTCGGACAATCGACAGCGGCGAAACCTGTGGGGCTGGCATCTTTAACGCACGTCGAGTGCGTCGTGCTTCGCGGGCCAGTCTTTGTTCCTCAACCTTTGCAGGATCAGCCTTGAAAATGAACGTCTTGTAATGATTGTTCAGGTCGTCGTTTGTAATGCGTCCCTTGACCTTTCGTTTCAATACCTTATTGTTCTTCACAGATGCATCGAGAACATCCAGACTTTGTTCAGCACGGAGTCGCATAGCCTCAAACTTTTCCTTAGCAACCTTGAGTCGATCTTCAAATCCGGGAGTAATGAATTCGTTGGCCGGGGGTTCCACTGCTGATTCAGCTGGAGGCATCTCCACCGTAGGGGCACCGCTTGCGGGTGGAACAGCTGGGGGCTGAACTGTGGGGACTGGTTTGGAAGTCGGGGTGGGAGGGACTGGAGGTTGTGCAGAAGTAGGCTTCGGGACAGATGCCATATCAAGGTGGGAGAGGACCGGAACCACTTTGTTGAACAACTCTGCAATGCGTTTTCTAAGTTCGGGATCCTGTATTGGGGGCGGTTCCGCCTCAAGAGGACCGTCGAACCAGAGTGTTATGTCGCTCGGTGTTGCGGGCGGTGTTTCAATTCGATGACGGGCGATTCGGTCTTTGAGTTCCGCCTCCCTTTCAGCAAGAGGTGTCTCTGGGGGAATTATAGTAGGGGCCCGATTACTCAAGTCGAGTGTCATCAATCCTGTCGCAATCGCAGATGTACGTGCGTCTTCGTCATCGGGGTTAGGTGGGATTCGGATACGTAAAAGAGGTAGTATTGCTTCTTGTATCTGGGCAACAGCTGGATCAGGCGAAGGTGTTGAAAGTGCTTCATCAATGTCCTTATCCGAAACGTTTGCCTTTCCACGTGCGGCCGCGTCAAGAACCTCGATCCACGCAGTGAGACCCGGAGGAGGTGGGAGGCGTTGGACGGGTACGGGAGTGGGTTCAAAAATAGAATCCCTGGGGGGTTCCACGGTGGGTAACACTTCGGGTTCAGGTTCTAAAGGCTCGGTAGGAGGCTGGGGGTCAGGGAACGGTGTATCGGTTTGTACAGAAGATGTCGCAACAGGTGTATCGGTTTGTATAGAAGATGATGCTGCATCGAGTGCGTCTGTTTGCGAAGATGCTGCAACAGACGCAGCAGCGGCAGCGGCAGCAGGTGCAGGTGCAGGTGCAGGTGCAGGAGGAGCAGGTGCAGGTGCAGGTGCAGGTGCAGGAGGAGGAGCAGGAGCAGCAGCAGGTGCTTCTCCCGGTTTTGCCATCATTCCGTTCCGTGCTGGATTGACTGAGTATGCTGCCAGCATCGCAGCTAGCGTCGCAGCTTCCGCGATCATGGTCCCGGTTGCCGCCATTATCTTCACCTCTCAAAAAAAGACAGGTATACTACAATGGGATTCGATAGTATCGTTTTACTCTCTGTTGTCGAGATCTTCGGAGATTTCAACCTCAGGTGGTATGCGTCATCGAACCAGCTGTCCTACCTGTACTACGGTATCATTGGATACATTGGAGTCATCTATTTCTTAATCCAGTCCCTTCGCGATGATAACGTACTCTATGTGAACGGAATGTGGGACGGGGTCTCTGGTCTGATCGAAAGTGCTGCGGCATATATTGTGTTGGGAGACCGTCTAGAGAAACCCATCCAGTACGCAGGTCTGGGTCTTGTAATTGTAGGTATTTACTTATTGAAGCATAATTGAACTTATGGAATCCGTAACGTATGTTGCCGCACTCTTTAACCTTCGTAAACGCGAAGGTCAGGATGTGGATACGGACCACTTTAGCAGTATTCAGATGTATCTATCCGCTGCAATCCCAGTGCTAGACAGTCCGTTCCCATTCGTTATCTTCTGCGAGCCTGATCTAGTTGCCCCTCTACGCGAACGTCGTGGGTCTAATCCGACGATCTTTCATGCAATGGAGTTCGAGCAACTGCCCTTTTGGAATCTCTACCCCACAATTGAGAACAATAACAAGACTAATCCTGTCGTCTACGTATCTCCCGAGAAGTTCACGCCGCTGTATTATCTGGTGATCAATCACAAGGCCGAGTTTGTCAGACGTGTTGCAGATGAAAATCCATTCAAGACCGAGTGGTTCGCATGGACCGATATGCGAATCACCCTTCCAGACACCAAGCTATCCGGTCTGACCCAGTGGTGGGATCCGGAGCGAGCGAATCTCACGATGATGGGATTGATAGACCGCAACAGACTGAAGGATCGATACAGTTTCTTCCGGAACAACCATGGATGGATCGCAGGCGGCTTCTTCGCTGGAAAGCGTCAACCGATTCTTGACTTCACGAAAACGGTTGTCACAGAGTGGAAGAAGGCGTTGGACGAATGGTTCTGTCCATCGGATGAGACCATGTTTACTTATGTAGGATGTGCCTATTCAGATACAGTAACGTATGTGTCCTTTGGAAACTATGGGGATCTGTTGCGAAACCAAGCTGCCGTATGCCAACGTGCAAACGTGGTCTACTCGATTCAGGAATTCGCTCTCGTCAAAGATGAACTACGTATCTCTGTCAAGGCAGGCGAGGGACTCCGTCGCGGCTACCTTGCAGGGTTTTTGAATCATATGGCTGATCATGAGAAGTTTCATATTTTCTATCGATTAAAGTTGGCGTACGAACAACAGGGTCGTTTCGCACTGGCGGCTGAGATGGCCCGTGAATTACTCACAAACCCAGAGATGCGACCGATGATCGAACGGTTTGCTCCGCATCTTAGCGACGGCGTGTGAACGCACGTCCAGAGCGGGCGTGGGCCGCCTTCTTGCGAGACACAATGCGACCATACTTGTTCATCATCAGGTCACCCTTCGTCAGACCGCCTGGGGTCTTCTGGGCCGTTCCGTTCCACACCTTACGACGAGATCCGATTGCACGAAGAGTCTTCATTATGGATTACCGAGAAAGTTTCAGTCGGAAGGGTTCTGGTCTGTCCTCTCGAAACCCTGGCCGCTCAACTTTACCGCAGTAACTCGCATCTGTCCACGGAGTCGGGAATGGGCGAACTGTTTCCAGTCGACCAACTGGACCACCACCATGATGAACCAATAAACCACCCTTTACTTTCGGATAGATCCGACAGCTGAGAAAGTTCTGATCAAGTGCAATCCCACGATCTTCCGGGTTCAGTTTGTACGCTTCATACTCTTCGCGAATATTGACTCCTGCTGACTTTCGAAGACCCCACAGCCCACCCATCAAGGACGCAGAGTGTTCTTTGTGATCGCGAATGGTGTGGGCTGTGAACCGAGAGTTCATGAACTCATTGATCGCCCAACGATCACGCTGATGGATGCGTGAATCTGCGTCTCGCACGAACATCGTGTCGACGTCTGGTTCATCAATCGCACAGAATCGCTCAATCATGTTTTCAATTCCAGTCTTTCCAGTCTGCTTGACAACTACGTAAGGGGCACTTCGCAACATGGCAACCATCTCTGTTGTAACATCTGACCCAACGTAGACGAACACAAACCATCCAGGGAAGTGCTTATGAATCAGTTGAATGTTCTCGATCATGCCTGGATAATACCGGGCATTATAGGGACCATATAGACAGAACGAGAACACGTTCATCTTATCTTAGGAAAGAACAATGATTTCGGGCAAAACCTTCGCAGACACGTGCAAGTGGGTGATAGATACACGCTATCCCGGGCGGGCTGTATATTGGCAACTCAGGGCTAAGACGGGCGATCGCATATTCGTTAACGGTGACCTTTTGCCGAATGTACTAGACTCTCTGGCACACTCCCGCCGTAAATTCGTGTTCGTGATTCACAACTCAGACTTGCCGTTTGATGAAGCGAGACTGAACGCACTCTTGCCCTACGCCCTACATATCTACGCAATCAACACAACAGTCAAGCATCCACAGTTGACCACAATACCGATCGGGTTTCCAGATGCCGGGGTTACGTTTCTGTCTACGTTTGTACGCCCCGACGTTCCACGTGACATTGAACTCTACATGAACTTCAGCATGGGTACGAATGTCCAGAAGAGAGTTGACTGTTACAATGCGTTCAAAGATGATCCGCGAGTTGTCATTCACAGTAACAGAACTCGCAAAGAATATCATGAAGACTTATGCCGGTCTAAATATGTACTATGTCCGGAAGGGACTGGCATCGATACTCATCGCATCTACGAAGCGATCTATTGCGGTGCTACACCTATTGTCTTACGCAATCCACTTAGCGAGTTTTATGCACAGTATCCGGTTAAGATCGTAGACAGTTGGACTTACGTGTAACTTAAGATAAGGAGGAAATGGATATCTACGCGTTCATCCAGGCTATGACGATCAACACCTTTGTTGAGATTGGGGTCCACTTTGGCGAAGATACACGCAAGTTCCGGGCTATGCATCCGAATGCACGCATCATCGGGTTCGAACCGGATCCGCGTAATGTTAAGATTATCCGCGATACAGGAATCGATAAGATCTGCGAGTTCTACCCCGTCGCACTCTCTGATAAGAATGAGACTCGTCCATTCTACATGTCGTCTGGGAAGGCTACCTGGTCAAGTGATCCGCAGCACCGTGACAACGACTGGTCATCCTCTTCGTCTCTGAAACGGCCGACCGGACATCTGGAGATGCACAAGTGGATTACGTTCCCAGGTACAGCCATGGTTGAGTGCCGGCGTCTGGATGATATTGACATTGGCATCATCGATTTCATGTGGGTCGATGTTCAGGGTGCGGAGGATATCGTGTTCGCAGGTGCCGCGAATACACTGACTCGTACGCGATATGTCTACACTGAGTATGCCACGAATCTGTACGAGGGACAGTTGAATCGCGAGCAGCTCCTTGCAGTGTTTGGTCCTAATTGGGGCGTGGTTCACGACTTTGGTGGCGATCTTCTTCTAAAAAACACGACTATCTAAATAATGCGTATCCAAGACTTCAAGGTAGTGTACATCTGCCCCGATCATAACGAAAAGTATCACGCACGGAAGATCCATATGGACTCCATGCTGGCTACTCTAGGCTTTAAAGATGTTGTTCACTACAAGTCGGGGACCGATGGGTGGCCGAAGTGTCTGAACGATGCGACAGTTGACATTCTAACAACGTACATGAATGAACCAATACTCCTCCTCGAGGATGATGTGGAATTCACCGGAGTGAGTGAATTCGAGTTTGTTCACGGTGCGGATGCTATTTACTTCGGACTCAGTCGTTCGGCTGCCCATCCGACTCTTGATACAAGCAATGGGGACAGTGTATTCGAACCCTATTCAAACACACAGGTTCGCGTGATGAACATGTTATCGGCCCACGCGGTTCTCTACATCACACCGCGTTACAAACAGGCCGTCTGTGATAAGATACGCATCAATCCGCTGAAATGTTTCAATGATATCGCGATGTCACGACTTCAGCCTAGCTATCGTATTTTAGCCAACAAGACGCCTTCGTTCTATCAGTCAGCCAAGTTCAATGCACCGGGCCACGACAACTCAACTACGTTGTTTACTGCAGAGGCCCGTAAACATCGCGGCCTGTCAGCTTTTTCATCCAGTAATTTCCGCACCGTTTGATTTCGTTCTGGGTCTCCGGTGGGTAGAACTCCAAGAACAGCCGCGAGAAATCATACGTTTGCACTTTCATCTCCTCGTATTTCGAGACCAGATACTCTGGCGTAATCTCCGAATAGTTGTCAGTGTACAGAATTGGACAACCCTTATACTTCTCTTCAATCAGCGTGTTGCGTTCTATGATAGGTATACAACCAGCCAGAAGGGCTTCGTAATGACGATGACAATCAATACCATTGCCCTCCGGAGAGATGACAAATTTGTAAGACGGAAGCGTCTCGAAATACACGTCGGGGGAAAGTGGAGTGTTCTGTATCCCATTCGACTGCAGGGTTGTTAGAATGGTCCTACGGTTCTGTCCTGACGGACGACGACGCGTATCGGTGTATTGGTTCATCGCACATAATACTGTCTGTGAATGAGAACCTGGTTGAAATGGCTTGTAACGATACTCCATACCGATGGGAAACGGCATCCAAGCATCATCTTCATTTGTCGAGGATGCTTGTATGATCAACGATGATGGATTCTTCACATGTGTCTGCCAGGTAACAATATCCATTTACATTAAACGTCTGATTCCAACCTGTAAGTAACGCCTCATAAGGCTTTCGTATACATGTTTACTCCTCCCCTCTGTTTCCATGAACCACGAACCATTATGAATGCGGTGTTCATACTCCATACCTGGAATCACTACGAGTGTCGCATTCATATGAAAGAGGGCATAAAGTGAGAAATAGAGGGCGTCCCAAGCACCGCTCGTTCGATCACACATTGGCTTATCGGACATGATATTGAACTTCGCGAGAAATTGACGGGAGATAATCATATTCATCGTGTTCAAGCAGGTTTCGATTTCTGGCCAATACTGGCGGATCGTAAGCTTGTTCAACATGCGGCCGATAAACTGCGTGTAGTAGAAGTTTGGCTTTGCCGCACATGGAAGGAAGACAGTTGTATCACTAACCTCATGAGTGGATAGATAATGCTTGAACGCCTCAAAGTATTGGACATCTGCGAAGTTATCGCTATCGATGATCGCAATGAAGTCAGATGTAGCATAGGATGCCGCACGCTGCTTGTTCTCAACTGAACCAAGACGACGCTCGTTCTGATAGACTCTGAGTTTCGGATCCGAGAATGCTGCAGTAATCGCAGCGTAGTCTTCACCCGTTTCATCCGTGATCACCACCTCGGTGACATGCGGATTAGCGAGGTATTTGGGTATAGATTCCCTTAAGAATGAGAAGCGACGCATGGTCGGAATACATACGCTGATACTCATTTACTCATATCAATGATTGTTATCTAAATGCGTGTTGCCTTATGTGTGATCGCGATTGGCGATAAGTATATCGAAGAGTATTCGCGACTCTTCATGAAGAGCCAGAAGGCATACGCTGACCGTCACGGATATGACTTTAGACTTATAACGTCATACCTTTCTGAACTAACGCATCCGGACACACTCTGCTTTCACAAGTATAAACTCTGTTCGCAAGAATGGTCGAACATGTATGACTTTATTGTCTATATTGACGCAGACATACTCATACACTCGCAGGCACCCGCACTACCATTTCATATTCTAGGCGATAAGATCGGGATGGTGGACGAGTATTCGCAACCAACACCGGAAAGACGCATTGCAGTTCAACGTAAGAACGGGTGGGAAGATTCGGCAACCAAGTATCAGGAGTTATGTGGGTATCGTTTTGACACGAAACATGTATTTAACGGAGGTCTTATGATCTTCCAACCTACACACAAGGCTTTATGCGAATCTATCTTCTCGAACTACGCCCATAAAAACATCGGTCACCCCCGTGGCTTTCATTTCGAGCAGACAACAACAAATTACGAACTTCAGAAGCAGAACATGATCGCAACTCTTCCAAATGAGTTCAATGCGATTCTCGCCGTAGCAACAGCTGATAATCCCGGGTTAACGATATCGCAGTTTGTTGCCTCGAACTATTTTGTTCACTTTGCCGGACACTGTGGGTACGAATGGGTTGAACTAAATGGGGACAAGGCTTGGGTATAATCCACTCTGCGATCCTTGTTTGAACAACTCTGGACTTCTCCAACAGCCTACAGCCGACGGAGTTTGCCTAAAGTAGTGATTGAAGGCCCAATCAATAACATCATGGTTAACACGGGCATGGAACCACTTAAGAAATCCACGAATACCATTGGGAGATGCTATGTATGCCTCGGTGCATCTCGAACATCCGTTTGGAAACTCTGGGTTGGGAGGTAACCATAATGTGTCGCTAAGTTTCTTATGAGGCTGTTTCTGTTGATCTGACAGTGGTCCGAAACATCCAAACCCAATGAATGCAAAGTCTATACGTTTCTCACACATAGTTTCGATGTCCTTTCGGACCTCGGTATCTATGACCTCCATAGGATACATCGGTATGGCATCGCTTTCGAAGATGACAACATATCGATTTGACGCCGCGTACTTCTCCAACAGGACTAGATGATTAATCGCCAGACTGATTCCGTTCATCTTCTTTCGATGGTCAAACTTGACAAAGAGCGGATGAGACGTAGCTTCCTCTCCATAACACGTAACTGTTGGAGATATCCTGTAAAAATCCACAATAGGTTTGAGGGATTCCTTCCGTTCGGGTTCTCGTTCAACATCGCCAATAAGTTCAACACTGTACTCGGTTGTCGTCAATGCAGTGCGAGTGGATGCGATCACTTCTTCGATCCACTCGCCAGTCGGCTTAACAAAGGGCGGTTGATTCACCATCTGAAGCCAGTACTCATCGTCATCACACAGCCTTTGAATCTCTGAAACCGCAGCGTCGATATTGCTAGGATCGATGCAAACAAACCGGGATGGATTGATGTAGTTAGTCACCAGTTTCGATCCATAATACGCTGGGACTGTTCCTGCACGAAGGGGATTGATGACCTTCTCGGTGATGTAGTGGTCCGCCTCTGTATTCTCGAGTGCGAGAACGACGCGATATTGACGCTGGAACTGCAATATAGGCTGTTCATCATACGAACCGGGAACAGTGTATCCAATATTGTTCCTGTGCTTTCCACCCATGTCAACATGTATCCCACGTTTCATCAATTCATCAATAAAGGTATTGCGGAACTGAGTAGGTTCGCCGCCAGATGAGATGATCGCACATATCTTCTTTGAAGGAACGATAGTAATGTCAGTAGGATACTCACATGGTTTGCAGTAGTCATATGTCAGATACAGAGGACAGCTCACGCGGGGATGGTTACCCAAGATAAGAGAATACTGACCAATATGTTCAGGTAATGGAATAGACGCTTCCCCCGAGAAGAAGATACTATAAACCCACCACTTTGATTTGAAAACAGATGGACCGAAATGGCTCTCGAGCAAGACGTCCGCGTTCTCGATAGACGGTGCAACGGCGACACGTCGCTTCAATGCAATGGTCAACACGTGGTCGAAGAATCCGAAGTGTACGCCGTTGGTTCTCTCAACGAATCCATCCCAGAACCCGTTGACAAACACACGAAGTGGGGCAGACATTGTAATTTGCATAACCTGTCTCTATTCACTTAAATGCGTTCAACGTATACGGCAATATAGCAAATGCCTTCTTTCAACAGTCAGTGTGCACAGGATTTGTTCGTTCTCGCCACGTTGAATAAGAAACAGGGTGGTACGTTCTTGGAGATAGGATCTAACGACCCGGTAACGATTAACAACACATTTGTACTTGAGTCTGAGTTTGGGTGGGGCGGTGTGATGGTTGAATACGACCAGTCATATCTTCAGTCCTACATTGCGAAACGGCCGAAGTCGCACTATGTAATGCAGGACGCAACCAAGATTGATTATATAGCCGAACTTCGTAAAGCAGATATGCCGACTTCGATTGATTATCTACAGATTGATCTTGACGTGGATAACCGGTCAACTATTGATACATTGATTCGGTTGGACGAGACTGTTTTTGATACATATACATTTGCAACGGTTACGTTTGAACACGATGTATACCGCGGTAATTATTTCAACACTCAGAAGATCTCACGTGAGATATTTGCTAAACGAGGTTATGTATGTGTTTTCAAGGATGTAGATGGCGGTGGTGGTCCGTTCGAAGATTGGTACGTGCATCCCACGCTTGTTGACATGAGTCGCGTGGAAACGTTCAAGTCCGCAAGTGAACGTAATCATCTTCGCGATATCAAAGCAAAGTTGTCGACCTATCTCTGAATCACAAGTAGTACATCGTCATTGTAATTTGGGTTTTTGATCGAGAAGTACCGAACATCTGTTATGGGATACCGTCTCCGCCACTCTTCGATCTTGTTCCGCCATTCCGCCGTGATTGAGCAGATGTCTTCGATGATGAAAACGCCGCCACTCTTCAGCTTATGGAACGAATTCTCAAAGAACCGCACATTGAAATCGAACTCGTGACAACCGTCGTCAATGATAACATCGAATGGTTCGATAAGATCCGGTGATGACCATAATGTACGAATAGAATCTGAACTGCCTTGGTCTACGTAGAACGTTTTGATCCTGTCTTCTTCGAAGAGTATGCTTCGGTCAATATCACCGCCAAAGACTTCGGACTTCTCGAGGAACTCCTTCCATGCTCGCAGGGACGCACCGGGTGTCCCATTCTTTCCCATGTTGTATGGGAAAACACCTGTTGATCCTATTCCTAACTCAAATACTCGTAGTTGAGAAAACTGAACGGGTTGAAGGAGGGGATGGTAATAAGTAGTGTATGCATGTCGAGGTAATTTATGTCCACATTGGCTTATTCCCTCGGGCCCGCCCTTGTCGCTACCATGCTTCTTCATGAGTTGACATAGCGGTGTCACCCCGTTGGATAAAGAAACACCGATGTCCATTTACTACAACTCCCAATCCTGGCATGTATATGCCAACATTTGGATTTGTTTTTGAGTTGGTTTGTGGTTTATGTTGTGTCTTACGCTTAGTTGGAGTACGCGAGGCCACCCATGCCGCTCATGACGCGGAGCACGTTGTAGTTGACGGCGTACACGCGGACCTGGGCCGTGCGACCAGAGCGGACCGTGTTAACGGACACCGTGAGCTGCAGCGTGGCCTTGTCGATACGCGAGAAGTTGCACGTGCCAGACGGCTGGTGCTCCTCCGGCTTGAGGGCGAAGGAGTACACGCAGATGCCCGGGGCAGTCGGCGTGCGGCTGTGGTGCTGGTACGGCTGCACGTACGTGAAGTAACGTCCCTCACGCTCAGTGAAGCGGTCCTGGCCGTTGAGCTGCAGCTTGGCGACCTCAATCGGGCACTTGCCAGAGCAACGCGTGCCCGAGTCGAGGATGACCTTCGCGAGCAGGTAGTTGGTCGTGTCCTCGAACAGGTAGGCCTGGTCGTTGCCGGAGGCGTTGAGGTTCGTGTCCAGCCAGCTCGCACCGTTGAGCGAGGGACCGATCGCGATGCCCAGACCGGGGACATACGGGCCACCGTCCGCACCGCCGATGGTCGGGACGCCGAGGCCAGCAGTGCCGCCGATGTTCGTCGTGACACCCGCCTGGCCGCCCAGGGCACCGCGGGCGAGCACGTCCATGATCACACCCTCCGTCGAGAAGTCGTCGGAGTAGTTGAACGGCTGGCAGCCGTTGACCTCGGCGATGTACGTGGGGGCCGGCAGCGAGCAGTCAACGAACGAGTCACGCTGGCACACCCAGATCAGCTCCTTCACCGGGTGGTTGAAGTTCAGCTGGATCTTGTTCGAGCTCGACGTGATCGACTCGGCACCCGTGAACTGCAGCTGCTCGATGAGGTACTCGTGCGTCTGCTGGGCGAAGCGGCGACGCTCCTCCGTGTCCAGGTAGATGTAGTCGATGTAGAGCGACGCGGCCGTCAGCGTCTGGATCGCCGTCGGGACCGAGCCAGAGCTGAGCTCGTAGTAGCAGCAGTTGGTCCACTGCTCGAACTCCACATTGATGCGGACCTCGTGGTACTGGAGGGCGATCAGCGGGATGGCCAGGCCCGGGTTACGGCAGAACCAGAACTGGAGCGGGATGTAGAGCGTGCGGGCCGGGGTGCCGGCACGGGGGGCACACGAGTTCGTCAGCTCGGCACCGGCACAGGAGACGTCCAGGGCATAGCCCTTGCGGTCCTTCATCAGCACGAGGTCGTGCGTGTTGCCGATCATCTCGTCGAGGGCCTTGATCGTGCCGACGTCCTGGGTCAGCTGCGTCCAGATCTGCATCCAGTCGCCATACTGACGGTCGATACGCTGGCCGCCGATCTCGAGCTCAACCGTCTTCACAACGCGGTGGCCCACGTAGTTGAGCCAGCGGAAGCGGGTGACCGTGCTGTTGTTGCTGCCATCGAGCTGGACCGCCGGGAGAACCAGCTGGATGTACGTACGGAACATCAGGTCGGCGTTACGGTTGATGATCGCCGTGACACGCTTGTTGAAGTCCGCCTGGCCGTTGAACGTCACCTCAATCGACTCCATGGCGAAGTTCGTGTGACGCTTGAACAGCACCTTCCAGAAGGTGATCTGGGGGTTGCCCGAGATGTAGATATCCTGTGCACCGTACGAGACGAGCTGAAGAAGACCGCCACCCATATTGACTGTGTATGTTAGGATGCGTGAAAAAAGAAGAAACGTTCACACGCGGAAATAGCAAGAAAATATTTACAGGTAAGGAGGATAAGTGAGTAATGGTGAAGTGTGAGACCTGTTCGCGAGTGGCTTATTACGGGCTTCCGGAAAATCTAGCGAGGTTCTGCCGGAACCATCGAACTGAAGGAATGATCAATCGCATTGGAAAGCTATGCGAGTACGTCGGTTGTACATCAACATCTCGGGCTTTTAACCTCCCCGGACTGAAGGGGGCCTTCTGCAAAAAGCACAAGACCTCTGAGATGGTGAATGTTGTGAATCAGCGATGCAACCAAGATGGATGTAGTTCCACATCCGTTACGTTCGACATACAGGGCGGTAAGGGGCGTTTCTGCAAAGAACATGCTACATCGTTGATGGTGAATGTCAAGAATCCCACATGCGAATATGAGGGATGCGAAACTATGTCGCGTAACTTTGACGTTCCGGGCGGAAAAGGCAAGTTTTGCGGCGAGCACAAACTAGATGGAATGGTTGATGTACGGAATGCAAACTGTGAACACGACGGATGTACGACTAAACCTATGTATGGAGAGAAAGGCAAACCAAGCCGCTTCTGTGCGAAACACAAGCTAGATGGCATGTGTAGTCGACAGGCATGCGAGTTCGAAGATTGTATGATAGGGGCTTCGTTCAACTACCAACATGACACCAATTTCAGGTTCTGTACCACTCACAAACTCGAGGGAATGGTGAACCTAAAAATACGGTATTGTCAACACACTGGATGTAAAAAGGCACCGTCGTTCGGATTCAAAGGTCACTCACCGACCCACTGTGCGGGACATAAGGAAGATGACATGATCAACGTCGTATCAAAGTATTGTGAACACAACGGTTGTGATATAACGGCAAGTTTCGCATTCAACGGCGAGAAACAGCGGTTCTGTCAAACGCATGCCGAAGAGGGAATGGTCGGAGTACTTGCACGCGGTTGCATCCATGAAGGATGCAAGTCAACATCTCAGAACTATGATGTTCCTGGCGGCAAGGGACAGGTTTGTACCACCCACAAAGAACCCGGAATGATCGACGTGAAGTCGAGGCGATGCGAAGAGTGTGCGTCAATTGCACAAGTCGGAAAGCCCGGAAGTCAGCGTTCTCATTGTAGAGTTCATCGCAAACCCGGCATGATAACCCTTCCTCGTGCGAGATGTTTGGTCTGTCGCAAGCCGGCCTTCTACGGCGTGAACTACATCCCGCGGCGGTGCGAGGCCCATAAGACAGATGAAGATCAAAACCTGATTGAACGAGAGTGCGTATCATGCAAACTGATCATGGTTCTCAATAAGGATGATAAGTGCGAGTTTTGTGTTCCACATACGTTCGAGACAAACCGTCTTGCGAAGCAGAATGCCCTGATGGCATATTTGGACTACTATGGACTAACAGGCGAGTCAACCGACAAGGTTGTGAATGACAGAGACTGTGGTCGCGAACGCCCCGACCGCGTCTTCGACTTTGGCGATAAGATTGTGATCCTGGAATGCGATGAACATCAGCATAAGGATAGACAATGTTCATGTGAACAGACCCGCATGGTCAATATTTCACAGGGCTACGGTGGACTCCCAGTCTACTTTATCCGTTGGAACCCAGATCCTTATGCACCGGGTGTAGATACGAAGAAGCAGGAGTCAATCGAGAAACGACACAAGATTGTATGCACGTATCTTCGCGATATTCGACGCACTATAGTCACCCTTCCCAAAGGGTTATTGTCTGTGTTCTACATGTTTCATGACGGTTGGAATTCCTTGAATGATACTGAATGGGAAGTGATTACGCCATTTTCACAGACAAACTCCGATTAATCAAATGCGAATCTACGCTGTCAACTGTGACCCCGGTCGCGGTGAAAGGCTCAAGGCAGCCGCAGCACCCCTGAACCTCGACATTGTCCTGGTTCAAGCCCCTCTTAAGGACGACGCCGAAGTGGTGCGTCGTGGGGCGACCTGTTTCGCACGCGATACATCCTATCCCACAGGATGTGCAGCCACTCTTGGACATATTCGCTGTATGCAGGCCCTTGTTGATTCGGGGGAGCCGCTCGGAATCATCATTGAGGACGATGTTAGGTTTCACAAGTGCTTCAATGAAGTTGTAGAGGCAGTCACGCCCCACATGTTGGCAGGAAATACGGATATCCTCTCACTTGGATACATCAACATTCCTCAGGGAGAATACTACATCACAGGAGGACATCATATGATTCGCAATGTTGGAGTCTCGAATCCATGGGGTGCACAGTGTTACATGATCACGCGGGAGTGGGCTGCGAAGTTCTGTAAGATCTTCGAGGTGGATGATGTGTCAATTCCGTATCAGTCTCACTTCGTAACTGATTGGGTCATGTTTGATCCAGTTCTCGGAGTGCGTCGAGATGCATTGATGCTTCCGATTGCCGTCGAGGGACCGTCTGAGCAGTCGATTGCAGGGTTTAATCAGGGCAAGCCTGATCTGTTTCAGTATGTCAGTCGCGATATCTTCTATCTATGATAGCAGGCACGGCATACAGAACTGTACATCTCCGCACCTCCGATCGCGATCTGCGGGTAGCCAGACACATGCCTCTTTGAGAAAAAGGAAGGTTCGCCACATGCACATCGACCATTCAAATTAACAACCTCATTTGCCAGTGGAATCGTATTGAGAATCTCACCAAATGGACGCCGATCTGAGTCGCCAGAAAGACCGATCAGATAGACGAACTTCCCGAGCGTATCCACGGCATACTCAACGAACGGAACTAACCCTTGAAAAAATTGGGCTTCGTCAATGATAACGGTTTCGTAGTTAGCCATGAATTGTTCGGTCAACCCATTCAGTGTTGATGTTTCGAAACAGGGTAAAGAGATACCATCATGTGTCGTAATGTGATTGGGAATGGACCGAGTATCGCGAGTAGGCTTCACAATCAGAACACGCATGTTCTTTGAAATGTACAAGGCTGCAACCTCGATTGCATACGATGTCTTTCCTGAAAACATGGGACCGATCACGACTTCCAGAGACATTTACTTACTCCTGCCCAATAAGTGAAAATGGACACAGACCAAGCCTTGGCCTTAGGTATCGCATGTGTCGGATTTGTCTGTGTTATTGCATGTTTGATTTACGGTGCCAACCGTATTTGGGGTAGGCGGTATCGGCCGGTTTCATTGTCAGATGATATCGCGTAATGTTCATTTGTTTTACGTCATTCAAGAATCGTACGGGCTATGATGTGCATTGCCTCCAACTCCTGGACCCACAATTTCATTGCGTAGGGGATCGTCTTCTGAACGAAGTCGGTCTTGTTCCCACATGAGCCGCACGAGTAGAGTCCCTCCTGTGGATTGACAACTGCGAGTGTTCCACAGGTCTTGCAGATTCCTGTGAGGAATGGATCAGACACATCCATCAGACGCTCTTTCGTGAACGCAGATGCACCGTGAGAGATCATGCAGTCACGCTCCATCTCACCCACGCGAAGACCTCCATCTCGAGACCGTCCTTCACAAGGCTGACGAGTCAGAGAGACAATCGGACCGCGGGCACGAGAGTTACCAGTCCATACAGGCTTGCCGTTGCGACGGACATAGAACACGTGTCCAGGGACTTCTAGGCAGAAGACTTTGCCATTGAATGGGACCATCTCTTCACGCTGTCCACGTTGAGTCTTGTGATGACCGTGGTTCATTGCAGGTCGATTTTTCGACTGAATGAATGATACTAACCACAGGTCTTGTGTCGTCACACCCGAATGATTTCCAATTGCGTAGGGGGTTCCGGCTGCTGTGTGGAGACGCTTGTTTGCCGACCATCCTGCATGGAGTGCGAGTCGCTGGATGTCATCGGCAAGTCTTATGGACGATGTTGAATAGAAGAGAGACCCAGATCCACCCGTATGACCATCGCTGAGAAGCAGACCCGAGATAAGAGTCAGTGACTGCTCTTTGTTCAGCTTCCATACCCACTCGGGCAAGTACTTGTTTGTCGCACCGACGCTCAGCGGACGCATGTACTCTCGGAGGTTCTTGTCAGAGATATCCAGCTTGCATGAGTTCGGACAGTACCGGTATGTCAGATTGAGCCGAGGTAGACACGCCTCAAGTGCAGACTTGACTCGTGGTTTGTTGGCTGCAATGGTTACACGACTATCAGTACACCACCCATCTCCAATCCATATTCCGAAGAAGGTTAGCCATGCCTCCATGTCGACTGCACCTAGACCGGATAGACTGAGTTGGTATGCGGGCACTGACCAGTCGCCATCCTTCTGATACTTTACATGCTTTCCCATAATGTCTGCAGCCTCGTGGAATCCATACCTCCACTCTTGCTTACGAGTGTAGGATTTAGCCACCCACATCTGATGGTTCGGAGTCACCTTCAGACTGATCTGATTGGCTTCCACTTCATACATATCGCCTTCGTAATCATACTCAAACGTCTGGAGCGGGTGTTCGTACACAACGTTTCCTTCCTGAAGCGTAGCTACCTTGTCCTCGAGCGTAACCTCGTCGATTGGCTTCCATCCCGTCGTCGTCAAAACATCATGGTCATTAGTCATACAGTGGGCCTTGTCGATAACCATGTGCTTCAAACGCTGATAGAAGGTCGGACCCATGAAGATCTCGGCTTGCATCATCTCACCAGTCTGCCCGTTATAGAGGATCTCGTTTCCGTAGGGGTGCATGCCCAGTTCCAGCATCTGTGCCCGCAGCTCCTCAACCTTCAAGTGCGAGTATGGCGTTCCGTCGCCCAGTGTTCCCTTTCGAACTGAAATCTTACCGAAGATACACTCCATCAGCTGTGCAATGGTCATACGACTAGGAACAGCGTGTGGATTCATAATCAAGTCAGGACGAAGACCCGAGCCAGTGAACGGCATATCCTCTTCGTTCAAGAGCATTCCAACCGTTCCCTTCTGTCCGTGACGTGAGCTGAACTTATCGCCGATCTGAGGAATACGCTCGGAGACGATTCGCACCTTTACGAAGGGATACCCATCCGAGTTCTTATCCTGCCAGACACCGTCGATACGCCCAGCCTCTGCGTTCTTGTGCGTGGTTGACGCATCCCTGAACGAATAGCCGGCGGTATCGTGGCGGAGGTTCACAACCTTTCCAATGACGACATCGTTCTCCTGAATATTCGCGTGAAGGATCGGAATGCCATTCTCGCCGATTGCTGCGTAACTTGTGTTCTTGAACTTGCGAGTATTGTGCTTCTGCGGACGCATGAACTTCTCCTCACGTCCAGAGGTCACGTTACGATGCTCCTCGTCCTTGTACATCGTGTAGTAGAGTCCGCGAAACAGACCGCGGTTGACTGATGACCGGTTCATAATGATCGAGTCCTCCTGGTTGTATCCGCCGTAGCACGCAATCGCTACGATCGCATTCATACCGAACGGCATCTCCTGCATTTTGAGAATGTTCATCGAGCGAGTCTCCACGATCGGTCGGGAGATAGAGCAGAGAACATACGCGTTCTTGTCCAGTCGCTTTGCGAAGTTCGTTGCATAGACGCACATCGACTGCTTGCCCATAGCTGACTGATAGGTGTTTCGAGGCGACTGATTGTGATCCGAGAGAGGAATCGTGCCTGCCATGTGTCCGATCAGCATCGACGGGTGAATCTCGTGGTGAGAGTGAGACGTGACCTGCTCCTTCGTCAGGGCAATGCGAAGTGTCTCAGTCTCTGACGCATCGATGAACTCGATACACGACTTGACCCACTCGTTCCAGTCACTGCGGTTCTCGGGATACGGTGCACCTACGCGGAACACCGGACGCACAACACGACCTCCGTCCGTCTCGATGAGAATGCTGTTCAGAAGCGTATACCATGCGATGGATGTGTGTGGATGAAGACGAGAGGACGTCTTCGCTGCCCGCATCTCGGTCACAAGTTCCAGAGGCTTCGTCGTGTATGCGAGGAGAACGCCGTTCACCGTAATCGATGTTCCCTCGTAGACCTTTGTGGTCGTGATCCAGGTTACGCCAGACTCGGTGAGGAAGTGAAGCACTGTGGACGATGGAACGTGTTGCGAGACAGAGGTCAGGAGAGACATCGTCTTCACAATACCTACCGAATGACCTTCCGGAGTCTCCACTGGACACATGAATCCCCACGAGGTACCGTGAAGCTTGCGAGGTGCTAACAGCTTACCAGACTTCTCAACCGGAGTCTGAATGCGGCGAAGATGGCTGAGAGTCGATGCATACGACATGCGTGCGAGAACCTGAGAGACACCGACCTTTGTCGCATTCGACAGGCTGGTTGATGACGATGTACCGAGACCCTGAACTGTGAAGTTTCCAGTTGCCAGGGCTTGCTTCATCTTTCCCTCGATCGCGGACATTTTGAGGATCTTGTAGAGGTTGTTGATGTTGAGGATCTCCAATGGCTGACCCGCCTTCTTCCAGGCGTCGTTGTTCACCTCCTGAACGAACTCGTTGCGAGTGTCATTACAGACCTTCTGGAACAGCTGGCGGAAGAGATGGGTGAGCAACGCACCCGTTGTGACAACACGCTTGTTCGGGTACGCATCGCGGTCATCGAGTGGGATCTTCTTACAGTAGGTGAGAAGAAGACGGCGAATCATGGCTGCCATAAGCATTGTCCTGCGGGCGTTAAGAACCTCCAACGGAACTGTCTCTCCTGCGAACTTAACGTGAGGGAGAAGCTCAGTCGTCAGGAGGTAGCGAACGTATGCACACTTGTCCTCCTGATTCGTGCCGTATTGAAGGTGATTCGTCAGGTAGCGGATTGCGTCGTCTTGCGTGAAGATGTTCAGCTCAGACGCATCACGGAACGAAGCAGCCAGAAGCTCGACGTGAGAATCGTTCTCGTCGTTCCACACAATCTTCGCAATCGTGCGGTCATCAAGAATGCCGAGGGCACGGAAGTAGATGACAACCGGAACATCCTCGCGGAAACGAGGCACGCAGGCGACCATCGGATACCCGTGTCCGTTGAACTTAGAAGACAGCCGGATCTCCAACTTCTTAGGCGGAGTTGTGAATGACTCGTGGAGAGACTTCATCTCGACCGAGTAGAGATACTTCGAAGAAGACTTCTTGTTCTGGAAGATCATGATGCGGTTGTCAGCGACCTTCTCCTGACAGAGGATTGTCCTCTCAGACCCGTGAACAACGAAGTATCCGAGAGGATCGTGAGAGCACTCGCCAACTTCCGCTAGACTCGCAGGGTAGTCTTTCAGAAGGCAGAGACTGGAACCCAACATTACAGGTAGCTTGCCGATGGAAATGCCCTCGAAGACGCGAAACTCCTCGTCGAACGTGTCGAGAAGAGGACCCTTGTAGGTGCGGGCGATGAAGCGAATGTCCGCATACATCTGTGCGGCGTAGGTGAAGTTGCGAACACGGGCTTCCATAGGGAGCATCGGCTTGACGCGTCCAGTCGCTTCTTGAAGGCGGGGCTTGATGTAGGTGACGTTCTCGAAGGACAGCCTGAACTCGTACTTGTACTTCTTTGTAGTCTCATCTTGTTCGTGCCAGACAGTGATGGGTGCAGTGGAATGAACGATGAGGGGGAGCTTATTGCGAACGAAGTCTTCGAAGGAGTCTAGTTGATGTTCGACGAGGCGAGAGACACCCTTCGCGAAGTATGCAGAGATTGCTTCCCACTCCATGGTATTGATGCCCCGGTTCAGTCGTAAATAAGGTTTATCCGTTTTGAGTAAAGGATGGCGAACAAGGAGATCAAAATCAGCAAGGTTGGCGGACCTCCTGTTGCCCCTAAAAAAACTGTTAAGAACGTGAAGACCTATCCTCGCGGTGTTCTACGCAAGACCGCACGAAAGATTGAAGGCGTTCGCGATCCTGCAAAGAGTCCTCCGTTCAAGCCCGGCACACTTCGCATCTTAACCTCCGAAGGTGAGAAGCAGAAGCGAAAGAAGATTCAGGGGACTCTGAAGAATTTATCGGACAGACAGGTTCGCGATAAGCTTAAGAAGGCAAATATGGAGGTCGGATCGAAAACACCCCCTCATCTTGCCAAACTAATCCTTGAAAGCGGAGCGGGGGCAGGAATGATTCCTTTGTAAAGACTAATGACGTCCATTTGGGGACCACTAGGATGGATGACACTCCATTCGGTGGCTTCGTTGTATCCAAATACTCCAACAGAAGCCGAGAGACTTCTGATGGTGAAATGGCTTGATCTGTTTCGCGACACAATCACGTGTCCATCCTGTCAAGGACATTTTGCCGAGTTATTAGGCTCGTACCGTGCACAGTTTCCGAATATGCTGTACACTCGCCGGGACTTTTTGCTCTTCACGTTCAGGGCCCACAACTCTGTGAATAAGCGTATCGGCAAACCTGTATACGGAACTGTTAAAGAATGTTTTGATCTCCTGCGTAAGAACGTTCAGTTCAACAAGTCACAGAGTTTCCGAATCACCTACACCAATCACATCACTCGTCACTGGAGAACGTTTCAGGACGCGTCTGGAATGTCTGCGATGAAGAAGATCAACGAAATCAAGAAGATTGAGATGCAGTACATGGCTGCCCGCTCGAATGAGTTCGAAGAGATCATCTCTGAAGACAACCTCATCTTCTCGACCGGAGTCCAGGAGCAAGCACGACCGATGTTCATCAGCCGTAACGTACCTAGGTTGGTGATGACTGCCAGTGGTATGCGGATACGGAGGTAAGGGGTCGCCCAGGACTCCAGGGTAGCGAGATCATAGGATCGCATTCCCATGCATATCGTTTCATCCACGGATGGCGAGTTTCTGTCTCTTCGTGATAATACTCATCTGGAAAGCGAATCCTCTTCTTCGCAGTTCGCAGTGATGCCGAGGGCAAAATGAACTGCAACTGATTCGTGCGATGAAAGGGCGGCCCTGGATGATCCCATGTGATCACTGGTTGTTCGAAGTCCATCAGTGTTTGAAGAAGTGGGGCGTCTGCGTATGGATACACCCAGCACCAGTCTGGAACGCGAGAGGTTGTAAAGTATTCGAGAGTCCATGCATACGTTTTCCAATAGGCTTCGCAGACAGGGGCCCAGTCAATCACTCCATCTAGCAACAAACCAACTCGTGATTCAAGGGCGTTACCGTCCGGAGCCACGATATGGGCGTCAGTAGATTTCCGTTTCTCGATCAGAACCTTCGTCTCCATCTTTACAGCTTGTTCTGGCGTCATTCGCAATGCACGCCCATGACCGTCTTCACGCAATGAAAACATTGCAATGGCAGGCATGAAATCATTACCGAAATAGCGAATACACATCTTGACATAGTCATCTACGGGGAGAGGAAGAACAGCCGCCAGGGCGGAAATCGAAAAGGCATCGTCGTCTCGAAGTAGGAAGAGGTTACCGAGCGAACGCTGTGCCAAAGCGATAAGCACCAGGTCCGCATCAAGACCGTAAATCGCAACGGTTCCTGGGGAGGGTAGAGTTCGTAGCCATTGAAATATCTTATGTTCCCCTTCGCCATGCTCATCTGTCCCTGAAATCTCGGCGTATGGGAAAGCCCTTCTCAACGCATCTGCGAGTTCTCGCATATACGGTGTTCCTGGCGAAAGCTGATTACGATCGAACCCAGACTTCTCGGCTGTTCTGAACCGACGATAGCGTTGTTGGACCATCTTCGCATAGGGAACTAGTCCATCGAACGCGATGTAGACCTTCTTCACGCGAATACGTTCGAGATAGATTCGAAGTTCCGTAATCACGCTGTTAATCGGATCTTCGTCTTTGATGGCTTTGTGTAAAAAACAGTTGAAGTCCATGCAGAGAACATCGGCTTCAAATGTGTCGTACGTTTTCTGTATGTGTTTGTGTTTACGAAGGAGAGAGGCAACGTAGAACGGAATGCCCATTAAGGACTCTACGCGGTTTGGGTTAAGGTTGTTTACCAGCACTTCCAGCTACGCTTGCCAGCCTCAGCCATCAGTGCCTCGACGTTCTTGACCACCATCGTCGGCTGCTTGGAGACGACGGATGCGAGGAGATCAGACGCCTTCTTCTCAGCCGCAAGGACCTTCGACGCGGCCTCGATTCCAGAGACCGCCGTCTCGACGACGTGGGGAAGCATCGTGTTCACGAACACGCGGGCGGCCTCCTTCTCGGCGTCGCCCATCGAAGACGTGCTGATGACGTGGAGCAGGCTGCCCTGGAGCATGGTAAGACGCTCGGCCGGCGTGAGCATCTCTAGCGAGTGGAGGTGCGTTGCGAGCTTGATCACGGACGGAACCGGGTTCTTCCAATCGATTGACTGGAACACATCGGCGGGGGCTGGCTCAGTGGGCGGGCAGAGCACGCACGGTGCAGCAGGCGGCTCGGCTTCGACGACCACCGGAACGGCAGCGGTATCAGACATTTATTACTCATGTAGGATATTCGTGTAAACTCTACCAACGCCGACGATACGAACCTCCCTTTCCAGGAACAAGTGTAGGTGCGGCAACCGGTGCGGCGGGGGCAGGTAACATCGGCTCGGCAGGCTGACTGGTCTTAGCCTTGTCACGCTTCCTCTGAGCCTTCTCCTCGTCGGTGAGCTTGACCTTCTGGGTCTTCGCCTTCGGCTCCTTCTTCACCTTCATTGTCTTCTTGACATCTGACAGTTCCTTCTTGTGGGATGCCTTGACCTTCTTCAGTTCCTCCTTGAGTTCCGACACCTGGCGACGCAGCTTGTCGGAATCAACCTTGGCTCCCGAATCCCTGCAAAAACTATCAACCTTATTACGCAACGTCGGCATGCTTATTACTAAAAAACGAATTTAATTGATATTCAAGTCAATACAGCAATGGAGTGCCCAGAGTGTTCGAACCCTCTTACATCGCATCAAGAGCACAATCTACCGCTTTGTATTGGATGCGAACAAGTGTTCTGTACGAACTGTTACTACAAGGCACGCTATTCATGTTCGTACTTCACGAGCGATGTTCCAGAATGTAACTGGCTGTGTGCTGAGGCATATATGACCACGCATCCGGAGGTAAAGGAACGAGTTGTTCGATCAGGTCCTAGGCGACGATGTGCGGTGGTTCGAGTTGGAACAGTTCTACTTCGCCGAGTCATGATGGACGGAATCATCATTAGCGACACTCCCGTTGACCCGGTTGAGACGTGTGTATATTGCGGATCGTTTGATCGTGGATATCCACACCTGACAGATGCTTATAAGGATGGCTTTGCGTGCACAGAATGTGCAAACGGTATTCTGAGTAGACTATAAATGTGGCTGTGGCTTGTTCTTCTCGCATTGGTTGTCTTCTTTTTGTATTTGACAAACCTTGGTCGTCCGGCAGTTCAAGGTTGCTCTGCGTGTGCGAAGCGTGTTGAAAATCCTCACGAGTAATAAATGTTCGCGTTTATGGCAGCCTTTCGTCCCAAACCAGCAATCGTTCCAGCCACCAAGATTCCGTCTCCGCCTCCTCCGCCTCAGCCTAAGTGGTCATCGTAAGATTTCCTAGGAGTAGATAAATGGGAACGATTCGTCGTAAGGGATACTATGCTACTCGCAAGGGAAACAAGTACTATGTTCGCCCGTCGACCATGGTTGATCGCGGAGAACGCGGAAAGTGGACCTCTATTCACAAGACACGTGGTATTGGACCTCTTCAGAAGGGTACACTTCTGGGATACAATGCATCATCGAAGGCAGCAACTCGTCGTATTACATTGAAGCGTGTGGTTCACAAGCATGGACCGCTTTCTACGTTTCGTAAGTTGAACGCAGTCGCGGTATATACGAAGCGTACGTCACCCACTCGGTCAAAGACGTTCAGGACTGACCGCAATTGGGTGAAAAAGAACTTCATGTAAAGACAAATGAAGAATCTCAAGTGGATTCTGATCGGACTTGTAGTCCTTTTACTAGCCGGATACGTATCTGTTTCTGTACCTGGCGTTCAGTGTAGCGGATCCATGATTTACTGCCCTGGTGTCGGTTGCGTATCTGGACCCGATAAGTGCAACGCAGGTGCAAGTGGTGGACCGGCTGCAATCTTCTCGATGACATGGGAGTCCTTTACGAACGGTAAGGATCTGTATCCCGACGTTCCCAAGTTTCGCGAGGTAGAGGGTCCTCATATGTCAGATTGTTCAAATGGAACACGGGCACGCAATGGTCGTTGCCCGAAGTTCCTGACAGCTTAACGAAGGCAGATGCACGGTGACTCCTCGAAAACAGGTGCCTGACGAACCAGAAGATGAGTGTTGATTCGCCCTGCACCAAAAAACTCCTTAACTGTATCCTTCACAACCTCAGCATCAAAATCCTTGCAGGAGAACACATCCAAATACATGGAGTTGTTCTCTTCCACAAAGTGTGCACAGATGTTCGAAGTCTCGATGAGCTGAACAAGCGTGTATCCCTTCTTGTTACCGGATCCAAACATGACGATCTGCGGAATTCCATACGGAACCATGTCGATGCGTTTAACGAGTGCCTTGTTGAAATCGTGAATCACCGCAGGATTACGGATGGTAGTGGGAATCACGTGTGCGGCGTCGAGAATCAGGTGCTTACCCCAGGTGCGAAGCGGAATCATAATGTGTTATACTCTTCTCTTGCGTGAAAATGTAATGAAGAACGTCGGGAAGAACCGACTTCCCTCGGTGAAGAACCAAGTGCTCAACCTGACACTTAACCTTAGCTTTGTTGCGATTATCTATGTTGTCATTGCGGGACTAACGGCATCCTTGATCCAAGCTGTGTTCAGCGAGTTCAATGAGGCGTGGAAAAAGCAGTCATTGGTATATCAACTAATTGATGTAGGGGCTGAGCTTTCGCTCCTAGTTGTAGCGTCGTTCTGGGTGACCTATTTTGTTCACTTCTTGGTGCCGGTCTTTGCAGTCGATACAAAACTCGAGTATTTCATTGAGACGTATGCAGGTCACATGGTGTTTGTGTACGCAGTGTTCTTATTCGCATACGACGTCAATGAGAAGTTATTGTGTATCTACGATCGCTTTACCGGCGGCGACGGGCACCAAAGGTCGACTGTTGTGTAGGCGTGTTCAGGAAGAACGCATAGTACGGAATGTACACTGACCCGAAGATGAAGTCAAGAATAGCCCAGCCGACCGACTGATACTTGTCATACGACAGCTTTGCAGCGGCGGCGTGGAGGAGGAACGCGAAGACTCCTCCGAACGAACCGAGGATAAGAGTCAGGACAGACCAGAATGTCGCAGGCTCAGTCTTGGTCGGCGTCGAAGGCGGATTCACGGCGGGGTTCGTAGGCGGGGAGCTCATTGTAGAGTGTTGCGAATAAAAACGAAATCATGGAGTAAGTCATGCAATCTCAACGTCTGGCAATGGATCTCCTTTTACGCGGACATACGAGTCACGGTACAACCGAACAGCGAATGATGCGGCTGCGAACACTTAGTCCGTATGAATTTAGAAACCGCAATCTACACAAGGCCCTTCATCATCTATACAATCAGTATATCAACTACTACATTGCTGGGAAGGACACTCGCTTCCTCGAGTCAACCATACGGTCCTACTGCCGAATTCTAAAAACGGATTCCTTCATTCTACGGAGAAGGTAAGAGCCCCCCAAAATGAAGCGTATCTACGACACACCTCTCTTCAACAACGCCAAGATGAACAAGCACACCTACTACTGCTCCAGCGACAACTGTACCAACGAAACTGACTACAATGGGGGTCTGTGCCACGGGCACATGGAGTCGCTCTCCTACGAATCAAGCGAATGCCCGGGATGCGGCAATGATATGTATTGCAGTGCCGACGGCTACTGCTCAAACTGCTGGATCGAGCGGTTCGGATGCGAGTCTCCGATCGAACACACGTGTTCTGGCGAGTGGGACTATGATCGCGGCATTCGTGTCTGCGATGACGAGTACTGCGACTTCCCACGACCGAGCTCAGTGATCTCTCATCACGAACGGTCGTGTGCCTCGTGTCACGAGCACTTCATCTCAAAGGACCAGTCTCGCTGCTGCGGAGAGTGTCATATTGACGCTGCAGTCGTCATCCAGAAGTGGTGGCGGACGAAGCAACCGTTCGCCTGGTGCAACCTCTGGTTCCAAGGTCACTGTCGCTCATGCAAGAGCTACTTCCCAACCCAGAGTGAGAGCGACGCCCACTGTCCGGAATGCAAGGACTCAATCAAGCTTCCTAATCTGCCTCCGTCGCCCACGGATGAGATCGAGGAGAAGCTCAGGCAGACGAGTCTGTCTTGCGATGGATGTCGCGACGACGTTCTCAATCAGCAGGGACATATGCACCCAGGCGGATGCCTCTACATTCCGTGCCACGAATGTGGTAACTCAAACTGCGACTGCTCTCCATCCGAAGCCGACTGAAAACGGATTCGTTAACCCCAAACAATTTTTACATGCATCGGCAAGAATGATTAACTACATCGCACTCGGTTTCAACGAACAGGACAACAAGATGCTTCAAGACGCAGAGCAGGCAATCACGGCAGCAAACATGTGGGAATGGATGAAGGACGAACCGGGTACCGGAGGGTACTCGATGTCAGACGGTGAGGAGATGAGGGCAATTCGCAAGCATATGAAGTATGACGGTCATTCGGGGGCGAGTCTTGCGATGACAATGCGGGAGATGCAGTTGATGGCCACACTCGGTATCGATGCCTACTGCTCGATGTATACACAGAAGGTCGCACCGCCTCCGGAGAAGAAGAAGCTCGTTCGCACTCCGGAGATGGACAAGAAGGTGATCGAGGAATATGAGAACCGGGCACCCTTCGCGAAAGCCCCGAAGTGGTCATACGAGTACATTAAGGCGTTCCCAGATGTCCTGCGTAATGTCCGGGTGGAAGAGTTCAAGCGACCAGGTGTGTCGGATCCGACAGCCCGTCGACTGAACTGGTAAAACGGAAACCCGCAGCATAAACTAACGGAGAGTGATGGAGTCCTGTACTATGTGCTCGTGCTATGTGTACGATGTTCTCCAAAACCCGATCCGTAGAAACGCGATGTTCGCCCCCCTCATGAGACAAGACCGTATCAAACACCTACTCCCAACGCTTGTTCCGGAAGTCATTCGATTGATCAAGCACAGACAACTACCTCATCGATTGTCGCACCCAAACCTGCTCTGTGTCGAAGCGGGACTTGCGAGGAAGCATAAATATCACCCGATCGACCAGCCACTGATCTGTCAGCACTGGTTCGTGGAGAAGATCAGGAACATCGGTGATCTAAATCAGCTACATTTCCACCACACGGGTGGATATTGTCCAGATCTAGACAAGTGAAAACGAATTCACTCCCCTCAAAATTTTTACATGTCAGTCAAAATGGAAGACTGTTCAATCTGCTACGAAGCTGTCGACAAGAGTACAGGACACTGCACCCTCGCCTGCAATCACTCCTTTCACATCAACTGTCTAACTACATGGACCGCCAAAGAACCTTCCTGTCCACTGTGCCGCCACGAACTCGGTGAAAAGGAGGTCGCCGTCAAGCGACAGACTACCACAATGATAGGTGGCATGGGTCAAGGTCTGTTTCACTCATCCAATATCGTAATTGAGGACGACGGACAGCCTGTTCCACCGGTGGTTGCTTCGCGGAAGATCCGCATCGGGAACGGAGTCGAAGTCCTGGAGAGTGATGTCAAGCTTATAATGGACCACACGGGTGCGTCCAGAAGTATCGCCATTCAAGAGCTTCGCCGGAATGAGGGTGATATCGTGAATACGATCATGTTCCTCACCGACGATACACTGCCACCACTAGAACAAGTGACGCGTCCACCACATGATATTATGCGTGAGCCCACTGAGGATCAGACGATGAAGTGGGCGTTGTGGCGGATGTTTGAGGGAATGGAGTCCGGATACCACTGGAACAGCTACTGCGACCTGAGGTCGCGCACCAAATACTTCTACTTCAACGAATACTGGACTCACAAGGATATTCATGACATCTGTGATGAGGGCATGGTTAATCGCGGATACGAATCTATGTAAAAAGTAATGGAACAGGCGGCGGCAACGAAGAAGCAGCAGGTCAAATTTTCCATTCAGGTTGTGTCAGAGGAGATCGATAAGATGCTTGCAGATGGAGCAAGTCGTCATCTTTTTTATCGGATCGTCAAGGGTGACATGTTCGTTCTTGAATACCAGTTGATGGATGTGATTGCTGATCTTCAAGATAAATACAGTGGGCGGGCATGGGTTAGTCGCTCCCCGGAGGGAATTGTGATCGACCGAGTTATCCCTGCACGATGATATGGTTCACGATCTTATGCCCCTGCAGTCCAGCAACTTCGCACCATGCGAGGTACTGTTGAAACGACTCTTCATCGCGATTGTAGGAGACCTTTGGGTATGCGTTGCGTAACACTACAAAGAGATCGGCTTCATTATGTGCGTTGTGTTGGCGAAGAAAGCCGATGATTTGATCGAACTTCGATCGACGCTGATCATAGGGCAACCGCCGCGTGTTGTCCATGAACTGCTCCATTGATTCGTTTACAGGTCGAAGTATTAAAACGGCAATGGGTAACTGTTTGGATGTTCCAATGATTCGTATCGGCACAGTAACCGTGCGAAAAAGCAAGTTCGCGGAGATCAAGACCTACGCCGATGCATTGAAGATTGCAGGATACGATGTCCCACCGGGTTCTTCTGTTCAGGCCCACACTCCAACCTTCGTGAACCTGGTTACGGTCAATAGCAAGTTCCAGATCGTAGACTATCTGCTCTACAAAGGGAAGATGATTCCTATAACCCGGCTGTATGGGAAGCAGTAACAATAGCTTCATCTCGCAGCTTATACAACCTAATCAGCGGTTCAAACTCGATTTCCACGAGGATCAGAAATCCTCCGATTGAGACGATGATACCGTCTTCCCAATCCAGACCCTTCGGAGTGAACAGCCAGAAGTAGATACCAAGAAACAAACCAAGTGACAACTTGAAGATCGTGTCGACAATTGCGAAGATCGGACTCTCTGCAACCTTGTGTCCAGTAGCCAGAAGCACAATCTGTGCCAAGACGATCGTCTTCAAGACAAAGAAGTAGACTTGATATCCCTTCATTACTTTCTGTGAGGAAACGGATTTAGAGGTGCGTTGTAGTTTTCAACAATGGACCTCGGTATCCTCCTCCTGGAACGACATCGACCGATCAGTTTCGTGACAACGCAGATGTCTAGGGCTGTGGTTGTGTTTGCTGGGATTGTCGTACAGAACATGACAGGATACAGTCATGCGATCGGCGGGGTCTTTGACAGAACTCCGATGACGATCTCGTTCTACACGGATCGTATTTCAATCATGATGGTCGGCAAAATCACAGACGAATTGTATGAACAAGTCCGTCAACGAACGCTCTTTGAAATCAACCGGGCGGTGTTTGAATCAACTCACGCCTAAAAACGAATCCGCGTCCCCCGACGGAAGTTCAGATCACCGACAAAAATGTTCTTCTGCTGCAATCGTTCTAAGCCTGTTGCTCCCGCCCCTACCTTCGACGCCCCCACCGTTCCTCTTAACTGTTGCGACTGGTGTCAGAATGACCTCGACACCTGCGTCTCATACAATGTGAATGCACTCAACATCAACACCAAGAAGCCGCATGTCTACCGCATCGGACAGTGCTGCGTTGACTCTGGTGAGCTGACCAATTACGTCTCCGACTTCAATGTGGAGTGGGGTTGTGATTGCGAGACATATCTCGAACCTCATCCGACTCACTGGAATGTTACCCAGATGTTCAACGAGGCAAAAGCCCGTCATTACGACAGTGATGCCGAGGGAGCTCGCGACATGTTCCGCTCAGCCTGGCGAACGTATAAGAAGCTCACCGCCGAGGAGCAGAAGCTTGTGGAGAAGTAAGTGTTTCCCGAAAACGAATCCAACACCCTAATTTATTTTTCCATTACAAATGCAGCCCCTTACTCGCACCCAACTTCAAAATGCCTCGGCAGACTATGCACTCGAAAAGGAGAGGGCTGCGATCCGTCAACAGGAAATCGCAGGTCAACTCTGGGCAGAAGGTGTCTACAAGAAGATTCGCGAGTTTGCTCGCGAGGGAAACCGTCTGCTTGAGATCGAATGTCCTTCAACCGTAACCAGGATCGGATTCTCATATGCACTCTGTCTGATGAAGCAATGGTTTCCCGACTCTGATGTCACCACGGTCCTTTACGGTGCGTTGAAAGATTCTACGCGGTACGGAGTCCGCATTGATTGGAGTGATAAGCCAGTTGAGTTCGATCGTGATCAACGCAGGTTTGAAAAGGAAACAAACTGGTAAAACGGATAGACAGTTCAACAGAAGAATGAAAGTCAAAATGTCAGCCGTTCCTTGCTCTCTCGTCATGACTAAGATGGAATGCTTCTACTGCAATAAGAAGGATACAGGAGCAGCAGAGATCTCTCCTAACTTCGGACTCAAATACTGCGATGACCACAAGGCTGCATCCGCCCGCGACTGCCGTGCGTATCTTCACAGTCATAAGATGGCAGCCCTGTTCGACGCATTCAACTACCCGGCTACAAAGCCCTTCATGAATATGGTGGTTGACCAGGTGACCTTTCCGGTGATGCGATCGAGTGGTGAGATTCAAGATGGATGGCGACTGAATGTCGCACCACCCTTTGAGCCGTCGACGTTCATCTGCAACATACAGGGTGTGTGGATGCTACCAGTTGTGAAGTATGGCGATATAGGGATTCGCAAGGATGTGCCGATCATCGACTTCATCAAGGTGGCCAAGTTTCCGGAGGATGTTGTTCACCGTGCGTTGGGCGGATTGGAAGCCGGAATCTACCTCAACGACTTCAACGAGGTGGAAATGGTTCTGGGTCACCAGGATCCTCTCGAACTTGGACTGTAACAGGTTCCGGAACGGGAGGGGGTGGAGATTGACGTCGACAAACACAGACAAGTATAAACATACTAAGAAACGCAGCAGTGCCTATTACAGCGGCACCTGGATCCATTAGTTTTTCAATGTGAGAAAGTGTAAATGGACCTCTACGATTGGAGCTTCCGTGCCATTCTCATTGAAACTCGACATGTCGAACGCCATGATCGAATGGCGAAGTTCTACTGGAAACTACTCGACAGTCGCTGCGTGGACTGTCCGTATCGACACCGCTACGATCTCGCAGTTAATATGAGATACGCTGCACGCCAGAGGTTGAAGTACGCACAATGGGTGAATGACCGACGGGGAAACATAAGTGGTTTAGGCGTTGGAGACCGTGAAGGAGTATGTCGCGTCTTCTACTCATCAGAAAAGCAAGAATTCATATTCCGTCGGTAGATCAGGTCTTCGTGGGTCAGGACTGGGAAAATAAGTCAGTCATGACCATCATGTATCATAATAATAAAGTCGAGAGGATTGAATACCCACTGGCTCAGTGGGCAGAGTGTGATAAGGATCGTATACGCATCGAGAAGTCTATAAAGGCGGTTGCAGACGTGTTATCTGTGATTCCAGAGAATGGGCCGGAACAAATGAAGTGAGTCGTATTTTAACACAATGGGCCACTCTAAAGATAGATGGATCCAGTCGTGTCTTATCTAGTTGAGACTGAGAAACGTGTTAAGGCGGAATTATCCGAACTATTCCAAAAAATACAGGTAGAGCAAACAGCCACTGCATATAAGTCAATTGTCGACTTATATGACGTTCCTGAAATTCCAGTTGGGGATAAGCATCCTAAGATAACCTATTCCCCCTGCGTACAGATTGAGTTTCCTCAAGGATACGATACAAAGCTATATCCGAACAGTGCATACCGAAACTGTGACTGTGGTCTAATGAAATTTACATCTGAGTTTAAACTACCCGATCATGAGAAGATCGTACGAGTTTATTTAAAGGTAGAAGATGACCAGAACAACCGTAGACAGACAGGAACTGCTACATTTATTACAGATTACGGCAGGGTGATAAAAACATTAGATGCGACACGATGGTTTGACCAATATCTGGGAACTGGCTATGTATATTACACGCCTTCACAGAACGGCGTAGAGGTCAAACAGTATAATACAGCTAATCAGTCTGTACTACAACCTAAAAAAATTACCCAACTTGATCCACTCCCGTATAAGATCCCGAAGTGGTGCGCGGACACTGTGCTGGCAGTTGAAACTCTTAATGAATCAGAGTTACAGCGAATCTCAAAGGACGTGTTCGTATTTGTTGGACGTTGGAAGGATCATATTACGCAGCATGTAACACTTGATACCGAGCAGCTTCTATCAATCAAGAATGAACAGGCACAACGTATTTCTGTCCTTGAAGAGGCGAAGAAAGACTTGGAGGTCGAGGATCGATTCAATAAGACACTTGTTAAGAAACTACAGGAACGAGTTGCAGTTCTTGAGCAACAAACTAAGCAGCTACCAGAACTAAAGTCAGCCGTTAAGGAAGTGATTACGTTTATGAATAAACAGAACGGCAAATCAGACTGCGATTATGTACAGGGAAGCTTCTCGGGGTTCATGTACGGTAAGACGTGCATACCAGAGGGTGATCTGGCCTATTATAAGTATTCTCTCGAGGAGCTTGGGGAATTCAAAATAGCTGAACGAGTACGAAATAGGGGTATACGTGAACTACAGGGGGAAGTTCGCAATGGAATGCGGGGAATGCGGGATGGATTACAAGATATTCATAGGATCATGAATGAGTAACTCGCGTGAATTAGTATCCCGAGTAGACAATGGACCAAAACGCAACAGGGGCTCTCGGAATCATAGCTTTTTTGATATCCAGCGGAGGGGCGATCTATGCAGCGATCAACCACAAGCGTGTTCGTATGAACTGCTGTGGAAAGAAGGTCGATATGTCAGTGGATGTGGATTCGACGGACCCAAAGGTGGCACCTGAACCTGAAACGGTGTAAAAATCCGAAAACGGAACTTTCACCTAACAAATCAATCTTTTTCAATGGCATACCTACAAAAGTTCCTTTCAGACGACAAGGTTTGGCGATATTCACATGGATCTCACCAAATCTGTATTATTCCCCTAGACATCTTCAACGGACTTCCAATAAAGAAGTGGAAGCACAACCGACCTCCAGATAAGGATCGCGTTGCAGAGATTCATACATATATGAAAGAGTCCAAGCGGGTAGACGGACTCATCTACCTCGCATGTGTAGATAAAGAACTGGTTTGCTATGAGTCTAATCACCGCCGAGAGGCACTAGGCGGCCTTACCGATGTTCAATCCATTCTCGTCGACATCCTTTGGGATGCAACCGACGAGATGGTCAAGGCTGAGTTCCTACGTCTGAACAAGGCAGTGTCTGTTCCCGAGCTGTATGTTGACGACACTGCAATCGTCGAGGTCGGTGAACTCATCCGGCTACGCGATATGTTCTGCGAGAGATTCAAGACCCTGAAGGTCAATACAGGTCGCCCGAATGCACCAAACTTCAACTCGGACATGGTTATGAATGAGTTTCACCGCGTGATGAAGGAGAATAAAATGGGTCCCATATTGTTCTGGGAGAAACTGATGTCCCTTAATACCCAGATGGCAACACGCGACCATTCAAAACTATCTCCAAAGATTCGCGAGAAATGTGAGAAGTCTGGCTGCTGGCTGTTTGCCCATAGCCGTGTGCTAGATGCGAAGGAACTTGTCTAATTCAATCTAGTTTATAACAATGTACACCATCGTCTCTTCCATCATGAAGAGATACATGACACAAGATGAAGTGATGGCAGAGTTCACGCAGAAGTTAGCAGATCTCTCCAAACAGGGTTGGGTCCCGTATGGAGACATCATGTATTACAAAAATGGTGTCAGTCAAGCGATGATCATGGGCGATCCGGACGTGTCGGATCTTGAACGAGTCTTTTTGCATGGCTCAACTCGCCCACGCATCATGAAGTATTGTATTGGAGGCGAAGGGTTTATGGGGAAGTATGTGGATATTACTCACGACTGAAAACGGAACTTTCACGCAACAAACCAATATTTTTAATTGAAATGTCTAGACCGGAACGTTGTGGTCAACCTTGGTCAGTAGCGGAAGAACATTCGCTAATGAGCATGCTGGAACGCGATATCCCCGTTGAACGTATTGCAGCCGAATTCAAGAGGACTGAGCGGAGTATTCACTTACGTCAATGTACCATTGCCGACGTGCTCATGCAGAAGGGTGTCCCAATCGATCAGGCTGCGAAGGTTGTCAAGTGTTCTGTTGAGGAGGTTGAGGCGTATCTTGTAAAGAAGAACACTCCAAAGGAGACCAAGGTTGAGACCGAGTTATCTCTTTTGCGTGAGATTCGTGATTTGCTTAAATCTAATAAGAAGGTCAGCTGTGTACGTTGCGGTCGAAACTCTCACTCGGCAGATGATTGTTTCGCAAGGAATCACCTGGATGGGAGGTCGATTGCGTAAAACGGAATTCATACGATCACGAATACATCCAGAATGTCCCCACCAGAAGACAAAATGACCGTCGATATGCTCGGCTGCATCTATCTCATCACCAACCTCGTCAACGGAAAGAAGTATATCGGACAACATCATCTACCTGTTCCAGACCGCAGATGGAAAACACATATGGCATCATCCAAACGAGGTGATCGTAAAACCGCATTACACGGTGCAATGCATAAATATGGATTGGATAATTTCATATGTGAACGTCTTTATGTATGCGAACAGTCCAAGTTAGGTTACTATGAAGAGTTCTTTGCCGACTTGCTACATACATACGTATGGGACCCTTCTCCTGGCTACAACATGTGCCGTTGTGGCTCTAAGTCAAGGTTGGGTATGATGGCGAGCGAAGAAACGCGTCGCCTATTATCTATCAGTCATATGGGCAAGACTCGATCAAAGGAGTCACTCGAAAAGTCTTCAGAGTCATTGCGTTTGTCGCACACAAACAATCCAGAGTTATGGGCATGGGCTACCGAAATTACAAGGAAGAAATTGAAGGGTCGTTCTAATGCAACATGGGGATCTCATACTCCTGAAGCGAACTCTAAGATTTCTGCTACACTTGTCGGCCGCCCAAAGACTGATGAACATTGTAAGAATGTGTCGAAAACCAGAAAGCCTGGTGAAACTGGTATTAAGTTTATTACCAAGAATGACAGTGGGTATTATGTTAGGGTCGACAATAGAGAGAACGGATTGTTCAACAGGAACTATCCAACCTTAGAACAGGCACAAGTTGCTCTTAACGAATTTCTTGAAAATGGTATTGTTGATAAACGAGTCACTCGGAGCGGACATCGATTTATAAGGCCACACAAAGATAGTGGTTGGATCGTATATATGAAGAACAAGAAGTATGGCAAGTTCTCTAAGACGTTCCCAACTCTAGAAAATGCAATCGCTGCTCGCGATGCGTTCCTTGCACAGACTAACCCCTCAGCCCCCTCTCCCGTAACTCACGCTTCTGCCTCCGAAGCTCGGCGTTCAGTGCGCGTCGAGTAGGATTCCGCAGCACCTTGAACAGATGATGATGTTCCCGCAAATACTCACTCTTTTTCATGCGGATGGTCTTGGTGCGATGACTCCCTCCTGAAATTGATCGAAGACCGAGTCCCGGTTTACTTTCAATAACGTCTGGATAGTTCTTCTCGAGAACAGGGTTGATCTCTTCCTCGTCTGCCCATTTTTCAGCCATCTCTTCAGCCACGCATTTAACTACAAAGTCTGTAAGGGGCATTGTTGATGTCTTCTGATCATCGTCTACAAGTATTACCCGACGTTCGTGGAAATATGGACTAACCGCCGTAGCTACAAGCTGGAAGACTTCTTCAACCGTAAATGTTCTCTCCATTACTTATTCTCGAGATTACTTTAACGCACGCACCGACAGGATGTATAGGAACAGTGCATTCACCACGCCCAGGATCAGGGCAGGGGCTGAACGCAGGAGCAGCGTAAGTCCACGCTTGGGGCTGGACGTCATGACATACAGCTCCATGAGAACCACGATTCCGGCCGAGATCGCGACCAGCCAGAACAGGATAAAGTAATACGTCTCGATCGTGTTGTTCGACACACTCTTCGTTAACTCAGTTTCGTTCATTTACTTATCGTGGTGAAGTTTTTCACGCAAATCAGTATCATGTTTCGGGTTTCCATCGAGGAACGAGTAGACCCGAGCCATTGCCCACTGTTCCTTACTCAACTTCCGACTATACGGGGCATTCACTCCCTTCTTGAACGTACCTCGCATTCGCACAGAGGTGGGATTGGTCTTGTATGCACCGATTCCGCGGTTGTAGACCTCTTGTAGAATCGCACGTGGCACATGCGAGATCTTCGACAGCTCGGCAATGGAATACCCGTGAACAGCAAGTCGATGTTTACGAAAGAACCGCAGACGATGAGTGCGTGCCTTCATTACTTACTGTCAACGTTTCACTTTATAGGAGTTTGGGGAGGCGATGGCGGCGGGTCTTGCGGCGTTTGCCACCTCTAGCAGGTAAGCCCAACATCTGTCGCTTGGCCGGTTCAGTGATTCGTCCACTTAGTGTTTTACTTGCTACAGTGACTTGAAGGACGAATGTTGCTAATCCCGTTCTACGTATTTCATTGTTAATGTGGTCCGTTATCTTTCCATATTTTTCCATGAACACCTTCCTCCTGTCTTCCCTCCACTTCCCCATACCGCCCGGATAACGTGCTATGTACGCATTCAGTTTCCGAACAAACTCTTCGCTCGCTTCCTTGAACTTTCCACCACGAGGATTGCTGATGATTTTAGTCAAGAGGGCATCCCATTTCCTTGGGTCTGGGGCAACGGTTTCGGGATTTACACTCTTCAGGTAAATATCGTCACTCTTGAGCTGATTGCAATGAGAATGTGCCCATGCATATTCCAATGAATACTTGTTCTGTTCTGCCTTTGAAATCACCCCAGTGGTCACCGCGTGTTCTGAATAGAGTGACAAAACTTGAACAGCATTAATAATTGGCAAAATATGCTCGCATTCAGGTGCACCTTGGTCATACCCCTCATGAGTTGCTTCGGGATCGATCGCCATTCCGCAAATCCAGCATTGACCTTCTTCACCTCCTGCTCCAGATCTACATTGCTCCGTTGGTTCGCTATGTTCCCAGATAGATCTAATTGTATGATTGTTAGACAACCATAATGCGATTCGTTCAGGTCCAAACTCTAACAGTGCAAACTCTTTCTGTCCCAGATGTTCCAATAGACTATATAGGGTTGATTCCGGAGATTCGGTTACGATTCGTTGATATTCCGCTTGAAGACCTGGAAGAAGCCGATCGTATTCTGCCTTATCTGTAATCATGCCCTCTGGGATATCTGTATCTATCTTCCGCGAAGCAGTCGTGAGATCCTTAAACAGTTCTGCAGCATCCTGACGAGTCTTCTTGCGTGCACTTTCGGCTTTCTCATCCGCTTCTAATCCACGTTTTCTCGTCTGCAGAGCTTGCAACCTTGGAGAAAGTGCTGAAACGGGGGCCGTTTCAAGTACCCCTGTCCTAGTTTCTGCTGCGATCGGATCCGTCAGAGACTCCTGCCGTTGCAGCATTACACTTTCGCTACACAACTTTCATGGATACCAACCTAAAAAGTATAATGACTAGTTTCAGTGAGTTGAGAGTTGATGCACGCTCAGCAACGCTTGCGATCATATGGTGGGTGTTTTTCTGTGCTTCATTTGGATTCTTTAAGATCATGCTCGAGGGTCTACCACGCCATGACGATGTCCTCAATCCTACACTCTGAGTCAGGCATCGCATCAATTGCCTTGTTCGCCTGTTCCAATGCGTCTGACTCCACAATCTCATCTGCACCCTCCGGCAACCGGGTCTCATCCACGAGGATGTTGACGAATCCAGTGCCACATGGTGGCTTCTGTCCGAACATGATATTCGCAGAGACGCCACGCATCGTATCATACTCAGAGGACACAGCCGCATCGAACATGGTCTTCGATGTCTCCTCAAAGCTCGACTTCGCAAGAACACCCGTCTCATTCTTCTTCATTCCGAAGCGGTTCACCGGCACGATGCGTCCCGAATAGGTCATGGTGTCGACAAGAACGCTCAGGTGGTGGTAGTTCACCTTCTCTGTGCTAAATACCTCATTGAACTCATCGAGTAAGCAGGTGCGTGCTGCCTCGATACCGAACACGGCATTAACCTCGTGGATATCGTTCGAGAAGGTGCGGTTTCCATCCACACCGGGGAACACGAGTAGATCGTGGAGATTTGTACCTTCCGTATCCAGAACATACTGGTCGCGAGTCACGTAGCCGCCCACCGTATCATCGTAGACTTGCTCGCTCTTGATCGTTCGCATGTGAACGCGTCCGATGCCGTCGACGCCAGAGAGGACCGTGTCAAGGATCTTGTCTTCCAGGAAGCGGATGTGTGTCGGGTTCTTGACAACGTTCGGATCGAAGGTGATGCGAACAATCAGGTTCTTCGCAGATGTATCTGACTTCACGCAGCGGAGGATCTGCGAATACTTGCCCGACAGAAGGGTCGTAACCTTCGTCAGATCGAGGATGTTGCGGGCATGCATCTCGACGTCATTCATCTCGATACGCATGATCCACGGTGAGCCGCACTCTGCTTCGTTCTCAAGGCTGAACTGGCGGTACTCTTCCAGAATGCCCCGGTCCTCCTCAACTGAGGTTCCGTTGGTCAGAGGGTAGGGATCGTAATAGATGCGGATCGACTTCGTGATGTCACGTAGCTTCGTGCGTTGAATGTTCTTCATCATGGCGATTGCCTCGTTCTGAGAGACAGCCCCAGCAAAGTACGCAGTGTTACCAGGACGCTTCGGGTTCGGAGACGCAGAGAGAAGCTCCTCAATACGCGGCACTCCGGACGTTGCGTTCGCCTTCGCGGTACCAGCAGAGTGGAAGGTGTTGAGCGTAAGCTGTGTCGTCGGCTCACCGATGGACTGTGCAGCCAATGCACCCACCATCTCACCCGCATGAACCTGAGACTTCAGGTAGCGGTAGCGAATGTCTGACATCAGCTCATCGAACATCACCTCCGTGAGACGGTGGACAAGGATGGCCTTCTTCGGTGCGAGGTAGAATCGCAGCAGGGCGTGGAACAGACGGTTGTTGGGGAAGTCGTTCATGAACGAAGTGATTCCAGCCACAACGTGGGCAGGAGTTAGATCAGTCTTGGTTGCGTAGGGGTTTGAATAGGTTGCGAGAAGACGCTTCAAGTTGACCGGTGCGAGAACCTGGTCATTCTTCTTGAATCGGAATACCGATCGCACAAGCATCTCGCGATCTGCGAGGATCTCGTCCACGAGGTCGGGTGACTCAGAGACCTCTGTCTTCAGGAATGTGTTAACTTCCGCAGGAGTCATCGCAAAGGTGCGGTACACATCCTCCATGGTCATGGTACCTAGCTCGAACGACTGACCCTCAACAGAGATGGAGTCAATGCCGTCCTCACCGTAGGCAAACTGCACAATGCTACCGGTCACATTGCGAACTGTACCATCGTGTTCGATGTGCTGATCCTCCATCGTCTTCATCAGACGACGCTGGATATAGCCTGTGTCTGAGGTCTTGACGGCTGTATCAATCAGACCCTCACGTCCAGCCTGGGCGTGGAAGAAGAACTCAGCGGGAAGAAGACCATTCACAAAGGAGTTCTGAACGAATCCGCGGGCCTCCACACCGTCGTCATACCGTGCGAAGTGAGGCAGCGTGCGGTCTTGAAGAGTATACTGAACACGCTTACCCTCAATGAGCTGCTGTCCGAGCAGGGCTACCATCTGCGTGATGTTCTGAGGGTTTCCCTTCGAGCCAGAATCAACCATCTGAACAATCGCATTATCCTTCGGCAGACTCTTGATCACCTCATCACTGATCTTTGCTGCGACAGCCTTCAATGCGGAGGAGATGCGGTCCTCCAACTCATCTCCATCCGAGGTGCTGGAAATGTTGACGAACATACCCCCGTGAACATCGGAGAGGATCTTGGACACTGCGGTACGTCCCTCGTCCAGCTTCTCAGCCACGAACTGCTGTGTCGCATCGTTCGCAATCAAGTCCGCAGTTCCTACCGAGAAGCCAGTGTACAGATTGAACTGCGTGACCACCGACTGGATGTCATTGATCAGCTGTCCGCATCGCTCGGGGCTGAAATCGTTGTAGACCACGTGAATCAGGTTGCTACATGCTGACTTCTTCATGATACCGGACATCAACTGTCCGTTCTCGATTGTCACCGCACCCTTCAACGTCAGCATGGGGAATGCAGTCGAGATCAGCTCGGCACCCGTCCAGTCGCGATTCTTCCGAGTGAACGTCCGCTTGATTCTGGCGAGGATGTTCATCGCGATCACCTCTGGAACTGCCACATTCGGCTGACTGATGCGGAAGACACCGGTCATCGTGTCCTGAAACAGCTGGATAATCGGACTGTTTGTGCGTGGACTGATGATGTTTCTTAATAGACTTGCTAGGTACTTCAGCTCTGTGGCTGAAGCGATGCTTTGTGGAACGTGCATGTTCATCTCCGTTTGGAGGACCCCTCAAGTTTCCAAGAGGGACGGACTATATCTTGAGCCGTATCCGGTTGACTAGACCTTCATATACGACCCGCTACCATTTAGTCTCTGAACCTTCTCCATACTCTGTCGAACGAGTGAAGGAGCTTGGCTGCGGATTGCCGATTTCGCCATAATTGGCTCATACTGAAGATTTTTACCATACCTACAAGTTTCCCTGTAGCCAGTATGTTGTTTCCAACACACCTTGGTACTTCAGTCTTTACGGGGTTCCCGAACAATTTGGAAGCGTTGCCGATGCTAAACTTTTTAGAAATTCAATTGCATGCGAGTGCAGTTCATCTGGAGTGTATCGTTTTCCGGCAAACCGCGTGGTGCGGTCGCCTACTTTAACTAGAATACATGTTTTGCGTCTCGTAATGTACGAGTCGATTTGGGTTACATCAATTTCCACGCCCTTAAAGAGATTGGTCTTATCGGCCATATGTTGGATTCTTGCTTTCTCAGAACGCAATTGCCCAATACTCTCATTACCCTCGAATAAGGTTTTGAGCGAAGCAGACATTTTTGCACGTGTTTCAAGAGAACGGGAGACGCAGCCGCCTCGCTTTCCAGCTGGATTTGTTTGTTCGGTTGGCACCTTGACATGTTCCAGAGTTCGTCCACCAGCTGTTAGGTTGTATCCGTTCGGATACATGCTGTTGGAATTCTGAATATGAAATGTCTCCCGTTCATTCAACTTGTCCAGCGGACACACCTCAATCAGCTTAACCGCGAATGCATCTTTACCATACTTTCGTATAGCAGAGTTCAGGTACCGACATTGATGTTTCTTTGTGTTACACATTGCTTCCGAGATGTGATCCTTAAATCGTCCAGTGTATCCAAATGGCATATATCGTGCGTGGTTTTTGCGATGAGATACAGTCTGTCCGACATACACCTTTTCATTCACGGTGTTTGTCATTATATATATCTCCCCAAGTACATGTTCGTTTGACTCCATTATTCTTTCTCGCATAGTTATGAATTTCTATTTCGTTTTACATCGACTAGGTAGTTATATCTATGTCCACGTTCATGCGGTCGTGGGCACATATGGGAGTTACACTGTTTATCATAGAAGGTGGTTCCCATAACCCTCTATGCAGCTACCTGTTGGAGACAAGATGAACTTTTATCTCCATCAAAATCAGCATTGTACGGCCTCGTTGCTGAAACATTCAGACGGAAGGTCGAATACGGTAGAACGCGAACACGGTGAGACATCATCGAAGCCTTGTGAAGAGAAGGCTGACGGTTAAAGAGAACCGAGTCACCGTCGATCAGATGGCGGTGAACCACATCACCCTCGCGGAGATCAATCGTGTCGGGGCTGACGTAGCGAAGGCTTACCATGCGGTTGTCCAATTTCAGAAAGACAGACTTCGCACCCGGATGCTTATTCGGACCGTTGCGAACATACGACATCAGACGGTCGCGGTTGTATACGTTCACGATCTCGGGAAAGGTCAGGTTCAATGCGATCTCCTCGGGAACACCCAGCTCATCCAGCTCAATGTTCGCATCCGGAGTAATGACTGAACGGGCAGAGAAGTCAACACGCTTACCCATGAGGTTACCACGCACACGTCCAGTCTTGGCACCGAAACGAGACTTCAACGTTCGCAGAGGACGTCCAGACCTCTGTGCAGCGGGTGCCAGACCCTTGATGTCATTGTCCACATAGGTGGCAACGTCATACTGAACCATCGCTGTATACTTATCGATCATCTCCGCAGACTCACCCTTGTCGAGCTTGTCGCGAAGACGCTGGTTGTTGCGAAGAATGTCAATCAGCTTATGGGTCAGGTCGTCCTCCATACGCTGGTTGTCGTC
>Ga0209296_1000245_pt1 | contig 46753 bp, 23 predicted proteins | sample S_130206_EF_Meta_FD_187319 | JGI IMG/M metagenome (GOLD analysis project Ga0209296, IMG submission 187319) | Freshwater microbial communities from Lake Simoncouche, Canada to study carbon cycling - S_130206_EF_MetaG (SPAdes) (version 2) | ecosystem: Environmental > Aquatic > Freshwater > Lake ...
CCGCGGAGGTAGATACCTGAGTCGGCTTTCGCGACCGTCTTATACTCGATGCGTAGTTCGATGTCGCCGAATTCCTCGTCGGTCGTCGCATAAGGTCCCGTGCCTGCATTGACTAGCTCGCCGTTCTCCACGCGCCAGTGCAGCGGGAAGTCCGCGCGTTGCTTGGCGAGGTCGGCGGCCTTCTTCTCGCCCGTGAGCTTCAGGCCCTGGTGCGGATTGAGGCCGTGCCAGCCGGAGAGGTCCTTACCGTTGAAGAGGGCGCGGAAGCCATCGGGCGGCGTATCGGCGAACAGCGGGAGCGAAAGGAGGCAGGCGAGGAGGGTGCGCATTTTATTTGAGAGTTTCGATAAAGGTGAGGAGGTCGGCCATGTCCTGGTTCGTCAGGCCGCCTTCGAGGCCTTCAGGCATCAAGCTTCGACCTTCGGAGGAGCTGCCAATAACTTCGGAACGCAGGATCGTCTTCGTGACCCCGCCGGGCATCTTCAACGTGAGCTGGGTGGCCGTGTCCTCGGCGATCACACCGAGGTAGGACTCGCCCGCACGGGTCTGCACGAGGAAGGACATGTATTGGGCGGCGACTTCCTTATTCGGGTCGAGGATTGCCGTAAGCAGGGCAGCACGGCCTTTGTTCTTCACCGTAAGGAGATCGGGGCCGACTTCCATGCCTTGACCGGCTGCGCGGTGGCAGATCACGCAGGCGCGTTGGAAGACCGATTGGCCGCGGGTGGCGTCGCCGGCGAGGTCGAGGCTGGGGGCGAACTTCGCGGTCACGACTTCACGCGAAGGGGGGATTACGTCGACCAGCACCCTACGCGCCTCGGCGGCGAACCTCGGATCCTTGAGTTTGAGCAGAGCCTGGACCTGGCCGGCGTCGAGGGTGGAGGCCGGAAGTTTCTTCGTGCCGAGGGCCTCCAGGACCGGAGGCAGGTAGGCTGGGCGTTGTAGGAGCTGGGCGATGGCCTTTGGTTTGACCGAAGGGGCGAGACCCTCCCAAGCGGCGATCACCGCGAACGCGAAGGATTTGTCGCCGGATAGGCCCCATTGGGCGATGGCTTCGGCTTGGATTTCGGCTGGTCGATCCGCGGCGAGACAAGCGGTCAGGATAGGTCGACTGAGTTTGATGGGGGCGGCCGCAAGTAAGGCGAGGGCGGTAGAGCGACGCTCGGTCGTTTGTTTGCTGTCGTTGGCGATGAGGCCAGCTTCGGTGAAGACCTTCGTCAGCTTGCCTGACGCGTCAGCTTTCTCCAATGCAGACGCGATCGGAGGCAGGCCTTTCGAGAGCGCGACCAAATGAGCCGGGCGGGTGCCGAGACGAATCACCAAGTCGACTTGGTTCGGTCGATCCGCGGCGGGTTGGGATTTGGCTCGGGTGTAAATGAGTTGCGCGAGGAACGCTTCGGCCTGGGGAGCGAAATCGTCAACGGCCAGGGCCGGGAGCAACTGGTGCGAAAGAAAGTCCGGGTGGGCGCTGAGGATTGCTGGGCCAATCCAAGTGTGGGCATGTTCCTTGCGGGCCAAGGCGACGAGCGTGTCGGCGATATCGGAGGGCGTCTGCGGTCCCGTGAGGCGCGCCAGCGTTAAGGCCGTGGCGAAGCGGAGGCGGGCATCGGCGGACTTTGCGGAAAGGATGAGAGCGTTACGGGCCTCAGCTGGGAGCGGATGCTTCTGGTAGAAGTCACCCGCAATATGGATCGCGCGTTCGCGGACCGCCGCATCGTCGTCCGCCATCGTGGAGATGAGACGACGCTCGCTGAGTCCGCCCAGGGTATGAAGAAGGTTCAGGGCGTGGAGTCGGGCCAACGCTGATGCCGGTCGCCCGAAGTACGTCTCAATGAGCGGCAGGGCGGCGGGGTCAGCACGTTCGAAGATCAACCGACTGGCCGTATCGCGGTGCCAGCCGTTGGGATGGGCGAGGGTTTCGACCAGTTCTGGGAGGGTGGCCTTGCTCAGGTCGACCGAGCTTCGGCGGACCCAGTCCTTGTTGTCGGGCACGAGGCGATAAATGCGCCCGCGGTCATTACCGTTATTCAGGTCGAGGTGTTTCTTGATCTCGTCGGGGATGGACCACGGGTGCTCGATGACTTCGCGATACATGTCGCAGACGTGGAGGCAGCCGTCGGGTGCGTTGGCGAAATTGACCACGCGAACCCAGGTGTCGCGACTTGCGGCGAACTCGAAGCCCTTTTCATCGGCTGGACGTTCTCCGGAGAGATTGACGCCATCGGCGGCTGGCGAGATCACCTTGCGGTGGATGAGTTGGCCGCCGGCGTCGCCCGTGAAGCTGTTGTTCTTGAAGGCCGGACCATAGGCATCGCCGCGATAGATCGTCGTACCGGTAGCCCCGGTGAAATAACCGCTCACGCGACCGCCGCCTTCCACGGCACCTGGGACGGCTCCCGAGATGCGCCAGCGGGTGCGGACGATGCGCCAAGGCTCGTCGGGGCTGATGCGGAAGACCTCGGCCGCGCCGCCGTCTTTGGCGATGCTGGCGCGAGGAGCGGGCAGAGGCAGGAACGGATTCTGGGAGAAGCCCGTGCGATCGTGCACCCAGTATTGGAGGTGGTCGGAATTCGAGCAGGCGAACTTACGCCCGAAGTCGTCGAAGCTCATCCCGTATTGGGCGCCACCAGACTCCAGGCCGAACGTATGCGATTTCGGGTCGAACCAAAAGTCGTTGCCGCCGAGTTCGAGGGCAGGGAGCTCTGGACGAAGCAGGCAAGAGATCTTGCCGCGATTGCCTCCCCCGGCGAGCAGGTGCACGCGCTGGTCTGGCCCCCACTGCATGCTGTTGGCCATCCCTTGGACGTTGATGAGTTTCATCCCCGTGCCGAAACCCGTGAACACCTTCTCGCGGTGATCGGCGACGCCTTGGCCGGCGCGGTCTTCGAAGCGCCAGATGTCTGGCGTCGCGATGACGTAGAGTCCGCCGTTGGCCCAGATGAGGCCGGTCGGCCAAGGTAGGTTGTCGGCGAAGACGCGGCTCGTTTCGTAGTAGCCATCGCCATCTTTATCTTCGAGGACTGAGACGCGGCCAAGGTGTGGGATCTCGTCACGGCGTTCGGAGTAGTCGATCATCTCGCAGACGAACATCCGGCCGCGTTCGTCGTAGCAGATGGCGATTGGATCGCGGACCTGCGGTTCGTGGGCGGCGAGTTGTAGTTTGAAGCCGGACTTTACTTTCCAGGTCGCAATCGCGGCGGAGGGTTCGACGGCCGGGTAGTGCGGGAGTTCCTTGGCCGCGTCGACCTTCGGTGCGCCCTTGGATTCCCCGTAGGCCTTCTGGTAGGTCGTCGTGGACTTGATGCCGTCGGCGGCGAGGGCGCAAACGCAGGTCAGCACAGCTGAGACGAGCAGGGTGATGCGGAGGGCAGGGCGCATGACTTATTTTCTAGACGCTCCTCGTAAGGATAGAAGGCCAACCTGCGATTCACGTACGATTTATAAGGACCTTATCGTTCATTTCAGCAGGGCGAACTTATGTTGGCTTGTTTAGGCAACCCACAGCAGGCAGACCTGTCTGAACCCCATGCGTCACGTCTTTGCCGCCTTGCTTACCGTCGTCTCGGGCGTCGCGGCTGAACCTGGCTTGGTCCGCTCCGAGTTCATCTTCGAGACGAACCCCGTGCCGAGCTGTCATGCCACGACGATCGTCGAGGCAAAGGATGGTGCGTTGGTCGCGGCTTGGTTCGCCGGTGAGGCCGAGGGTAAGCCCGATGTCTCCATCTGGACGGCCAGGCTCGTCGACGGCAAATGGTCGGCTCCCGTCAAGGTGGCCGAAGGTACGCAGCCCGACGGCCAGCGATTCCCTTGTTGGAATCCGGTGCTCTTCCAGCCCAAGGAAGGTCCGTTGCAACTTTACTATAAGGTCGGCCCTAATCCCGTTGAATGGTGGGGTATGCTGCGTCTCAGTGACGACAACGGTAAGACCTGGGGTGCCGCCCGCCGTCTGCCGGATGGCATTCTTGGCCCGATTAAGAACAAGCCCGTGCAGTTGAAGGATGGGTCGATTCTCTCCGGCAGCAGCGCCGAAGGATTCAAGGTCGGCCCCTCATGGCAGATTCATTTTGAGCGTAGTCGCGATAACGGCGTCAGCTGGGAGAAGATTTCCGTTGAGCAGCCAGCGACTGGACCGGCTTCAATTCAACCGAGTATCCTGTTCTTGCGTGACGGCGGACTCATGTCGGTCGGACGCACCAAGAACGCCAAGGTCTTCAGCACCGTCTCCAACGACCAGGGGTCGACGTGGTCAAAGGTGGACCTCACTGATCTGCCTAATCCGAATTCCGGCACCGATGCCGTGACCTTAAAGGACGGACGTCATCTCCTGATTTATAACCACACCGCCAAGGGACGCAGTCCGCTCAATCTTGCGATCAGCAAGGACGGTATCGTCTGGGAGGCGGCGATGGTGCTTGAGGATGAGCCTAAGGCCGAATTCAGTTACCCGGCCATCATCCAGTCCGCCGACGGGCTCGTGCATGTTACGTATACCTGGAAGCGTAAGCTCGCGAAGCATGCGGTCATCGACCCGTCCAAGATTGTCGCCCGTCCCATGGAGGGAGCTGCTTGGCCCAAGGCGCCGGCTGGGCAGGCCGAGAACGGTGGCCTCGAGCGTCTCAAATATCACAACCCCGGGCTGGTCGTGGATCTCGGCGTCGGCCTCTGGGCCTGGCCATTACCCATGGACCTTAACGGTGACGGCAAATACGAACTCATCGTCAACTGCCCCGACAAGCCGTCGAACGGCGTTTATGTATTTTCGTCCGGTGTGGACACCGCCAAGAACGCCATGCCTGTGTTCAAGCCGGGCGTGCGCATCAGTAAGGGCATGCAGAACGTCGAGCTCAGTTGGGATGCGGAGGGTAAGCCACGCGTGCTTTCGCCGGGTGTTGAATATCCTGACTTCGCCAAGACCGGCTTGGAGCTCGGTAAGAAGCTGCCGCTGCCGACGAACGTCCATCCCAACAAAGTCCGCGCTAATATGTGGAAAGTCGTCGACTATGATGGCGACGGTAAGACCGATGTCATTGTAGGCGTCGGTGACTGGACCGATTACGGCTGGGATAACGGTTACAACGCCAAAGGTGTCTGGACCAAGGGCCCCCTGCGCGGCTTCATTTATTTCATCCGGAACGAAGGCACCAATGATAAGCCAAAATATCAGAAGCCCGCGAAGATCGAAGCTGCCGGTAAGGACCTTGAAGTCTTTGGCTGGCCCTCGCCGAACTTCGCCGACTTTGACGGCGACGGTGATCTCGATCTCATCTGCGGCGAGTTCCTTGATGGTTTTACCTATTTCGAGAACATCGGAACGCGGACCGAGCCTAAGTATGCGGCCGGCCGCAGGCTGACCGTGCCGCCGGGTGTAACCAAGGATGCCCGTTCCGCGGCATGGAAGGCTTCGCTCGAGGCCAAGAAATTACCTGGTTCACCGCGTCCGCTGACCATGGACCTCGAGATGATTACGCCCGTGGCGTTCGATTGGAACAAGGACGGTAAACTCGACCTCGTTGTCGGGGACGAAGACGGACGCGTCGCCTTCATCGAGAATACGGGCAAGTTCACCGACGACCATACGCCGCTGTTCCTGCCGCCGAGGTATTTCAAGCAGCAGGCCGACGAGATGAAGTTTGGGGCCCTCGCCACACCCGTCGGTTTCGATTGGGACGGCGACGGCGATATTGACCTGATCTCCGGCAATACCGCGGGGTATATCGCGTTCTTCGAGAACCTGAGCGGGCCTGGCGTCGCCCAGCCCAGGTTCGCCGCGCCCAAGCTCCTGCAGTCCGACGGCAAGAATCTGCGCATCATGGCCGGTGGTAATGGGAGCATCCAGGGTCCGGCGGAGGCCAAGTGGGGTTACACCACGCAGTCCGTGGCGGATTGGGACGGCGACGGCCTGCCGGATCTGCTCGTCAATTCAATCCTCGGGAAGGTCGTCTGGTATCGGAACATCGGCACCCGTAAGGAGCCCAGGCTCGCGGCTGCTGCACCCATCGAGGTCGAATGGAACGGCCCGCAGCCTGCGCTCGCCTGGGGTTGGATGAAGCCACAGGGCAAGTCCTTGCTGACGCAGTGGCGCACCACCCCTGTCGCCGTGGATTGGAATAAGGACGGACTCATGGATCTCGTTATGCTGGATCAGGAGGGCTACCTCGCCTACTTCGAGCGCGCCAAGGTCGACGGTAAGCTCGTGCTCCTGTCGCCGCGCCGAGCTTTCTGTGACGAGAACGGCAAACCCCTCCAGTTGAGCAAAGGCACCGCCGGCAAGAGCGGCCGGCGCAAACTGTGCGTCACCGATTGGGATGGGGACGGCAAGGCCGACTTCCTGCTCAATTCCTCGAGCGCCAATTTCCTGCATCAGGTCGGCTTCAAGAATGGCTGCTGGTTGTTCAAAGACGAGGGGCCGCTCGTGAAGCAGAATATCGAAGGCCATGACGTCAGCCCGACTACCGTCGACTTCGACGGCGATGGCATCCCGGATTTCCTCGGCGGCGCCGAAGACGGAAAATTCTATTTCCTTAAGAACCCTAGGTCCTCCAAGTAACATGAAACGCCGCGATTTCCTCTCCCTCTCCGCCCTGGCTTTGTCGGCCGCGCTCCTGCGCGCCCAGAGTGGGGAGCGGCCTCTGACCGTCGGCGTCATCGGCCATACCGGCCAAGGCAATTACGGGCATGGCGAGGACGCCGTCTGGCTCAAGATCCCGCAGACGAAGATTATCGCCGTCGCCGATGCGGATACCAAGGGGCTTGCGATCGAAGCCAAGAAGCTTGGTGGCGTGAAGGCTTATCCCGACTACAAGGTCATGCTGGCCGAGGCCAAGCCGGATATCGCCGCCATCTGTGCCCGGCACATCCATGAGCATCGCGACATGATCGTTGCCGCCATCGAAGCCGGCGTGAAGGGTATTTATATCGAGAAGCCATTCGTGCGTACCATGGCCGAGGCCGATGAGATCGTGAAGCTCTGCGCTGAAAAAGGCGTGCGTCTGGCGATTGCTCATCGGAACCGTTATCACCCCGTGCTTTCGACCGTGCAGAAGCTCGTCGCTGCCGGCGAGATCGGTGAACTCAAGGAAGTGCGCGTGCGCGGTAAACAGGACCAACGCGGCGGCGGTCTCGACCTCTGGGTCCTCGGCGGCCACGGCTTCAACCTTGCGACTCTCTTCACTGGACCGGCCACCTCATGCGAGGCCACCATCCTCGTCGAAGGTCGTCCGGCGACCAAGGCCGATATCCATATGGGCGACGAAGGCGTCGGCCTGATCGTCGGGGACGAAGTTCATGCCCGCTATGAGACCAGGAGCGGCATCTCGCTTTATTTCGACTCCAAGAAAGGCACGTGGACGACCGGCACGCCGTTTGGCGCCCGCCTGATCGGCACCAAGGGCGTCATCTCGTTGCAGATCGACGAAGAGCCACTGGCGATCCTCGAGCGCGACGGAACCAAGATCCCGATTACCACGGCAGGCATCGGAAAGCCTGAACCCATCAAGGACATCAAGCTCGTGAACGGCGGCCACCATGGAGCCATCCGCGATCTGCTCACGGCAATCTCTGAAAAGCGTGAGCCACTCTGCGGGCCGGAGGCAGGCCGCGAGACCGTCGAGCTGACCTTGGCCGTCTTCGCTTCGTTCGCTGCCGGCGGCAAGAAGGTCACGCTCCCGCTCGCCGATCGCCAACATCCGCTGCGCTGAACGCTTAGCGGACCGTCGACTGGCAGACCATCTCGAGGATACGAGCGATGCTGTAGGTCTCGTAGGAGCCGTTCTTCGGAGGCGTCGGAGGGTTCGTGTGCGTACCGAAGTTGTCAGCCGGCTGCGGGATGCGCGTGAGATCGGGGCTCCACTGGCCGTCCTTGCCGCCCATTTTGTAGATCACTAGGTCGAGCGAAGGCACGATGTAGAGGCAGAAGCCGCCGGCGCCCGTCTTATAAAAGGCGTCGCGCGGGGCGCCGAGGATCTGGCCAGCCTGATTATGTTCGAACTGCAGGCTGAAGGGGAAGTGAGGGTTATACGGCAGCGTCTGCTGGCAGAGCTTGATGTAATCGGCTGGGATGAGCTGCTGGTCTTTCCAGCGCCCGCCTTGGGCGAGGCAGTAGCCGAAGCGGGCGGCGTCGGTGGCGCGGAGGGCGATCGAGCCGGCGCCGTTGGCGTGGGCCATCGTCACATCGCCGCGGTAGAGGCAATAGCCCCAAGGACCCCAGCCCATCGGCTTGCCGAATTTCTCGTCAATGTAGGCCGGCAGTTCTTTGCCCGTCACGCGTCGCAGGACCATCGAGGCGATGTGCGGGGCGGGAGAGGAATAGGAGTAGCCTTCGCCCGGCGCGGTCCAGAGCGGTACGCGGAGGGATGAGCCGTCGACGTCGCGGATGTCCTGGCCTTTCGACTGTTTGAGCGGCTGAGCCGTACCCTTGACGACTCCGGAGGGCGTGGCGCCCTCACCGTTATGACCCGAGGTCATGCAGAGCAGGTGGCCCAGGCGGATATCGGCTTCGCGCGGGTCGCGGAGCGGGAAAGCTTCGGGGAGGAACTCCTGCGTGAAGACTTTCGTGTCGAGACCGTCGGGGAACTTCGACTTAAACTCATGCAGCATCACGCCGCAGGCGATGCTCGTGAACGCCTTGCCCGTGGAAGCCATGTCTGGGTTGGCGTTGCGGTGGGCCTTGCCGAAATATTTCTCCAGGACCAGGTAGCCCTTCGAGATGACGACCAGCCCGCCGTTCTCCGTGTTGGAACGTTCCGTCGCGTGATAGGCCTGCTCGAGGCGATCCAGGTCAATGCCGGCGAGGGCGCGGGCTTCCGCCTTGTTCTTCGGCGTGCGCCAGCCGCCTTGGGCGTCGGAGGGCGGGAAGTAGTCGGCGGCGGAGGCGGTGACGGCGAGGAGGGTGAGGAGGGAGGCGAGCTTCATTGAGTATGGAGTATTGAGTATGGAGTATCGGGGATGGTGCAAGGGTTTGACGCTGGGGCGGGGCAGGGTCATACGAATCATATGACCCGATTGCTACCCCTCGTCGCGGCGCTGCTGTGGCAGCCCCTTATCGCCCAGTCCTCCAAGAAGGCGGTGCCGGATTCGCCCATCAAGATCGCGGCGCGGGCCGAGAGAGCGGATGCGATTTACCATCAGGGTGAGAAGGTCGTCTTTAACCTCGCGGTCACCGACAGCGGCAAGCCCGCCGCCGGCATCGTCGAATGGTCCATCCTGAAGGACGGACTAGCCACGGACCAGAAGGGCACGGCCGAGCTCGTTGACGGTAAGGCCATCGCCACTGGTTCGTTGAATGAGCCCGGCTTCATCCAGGTGCGCGCCGTTTATCGCGCCAACGCTAAGGCCAAGGTCGCTCCGATCTCCGGACTGGGTGGCGCGGCGATTGATCCGGCCGAGATTAAGCGCAGTCTGCCCGTGCCGGATGACTTCGATGCTTTCTGGGACAGCATGAAGAAGAAATTAGCCGCCGTGCCCGTCGAGCCTAAGCTCGTCTCCGTTAAGTCACCCATCAAAGACATTGAGTCGTTCGATGTCACCGCGCCGGCGCTCGGTCTGCAGATTTCTGGTTACATGTCCAAGCCCGTCGGAGCCAAGCCCAAGAGCCTGCCGATTATCCTGACCGTGCATGGCGCCGGCGTGAGCGACAGCTCTCTCGGTGGCTCGGCCAGCTGGGCGAGCAAAGGTTTCATCGCCATGGACATGAACGCGCACGGCTTACCCAATGGTAAGCCCAAGCAGTTCTATGCGGATCTCTATGCTGGTCCCATGAATCCTTATCGCTACGAGTTCCGTAACGACCGCGAGAAGGCCTACTTCACTGGTATGATGCTACGACTCATCCGGGGGATCGACGTCCTCACGGCCCAGCCGGAATGGGATGGCAAGCATGTCGTCGTGTCGGGCGCCAGCCAGGGTGGCTACCAAGCCATCGCCGCTGCCGGACTCGATGCCCGCGTCACCTTCTTTGCGGCCGGCGTGCCCGCCGGTTGCGATCACAGCGGTATGCTGGTCAATCGCATCGCCGGCTGGCCCAAGATTGTTCCCATGGTCGACGGCAAGCCCGACAACAGCGTCGTCGAGGCCTTCCGTTATATCGACTGCATGAACTTCGCCACCCGCACCAAGGCCGCAGGCGCTTATTTCACCGTTGGCTTCATCGATGCCACTTGCCCGCCCACCAGCGTATATGCGGCCTACAATCAGCTCAATATCCCGAAGGAGATCTATAACGATATCCCCAGCGGCCATAGCCATTCGCAGACGGCCCGGGATGGAATGACCAAGGCGGTGATGAAGCATGTGGGCAAGTAAGCGTGCGCTGGGCGCACGCGGGGAACTGCAGGCATGGTGAACTGCTGCGAAGCAGACTCCGCGGTGCCGCGTGTGGGCATAACAAGTGGAGGACCGGAGGGCCAGAGAATGAAGTGCAAAAGTGCAAATCGGCCTGCGGCCTGTGCAAAGGTGCAAAAGTCAAAATAGTTACGGGTGGCAGGTTACGGCCTCGGGTGGCAGGTGGCGGGCCAACTCTGCGCACAAGGGGGCAGCATAGGGAGACCGGATAGTTAGCTGGGGCATATGACCGAAGCATTAATCCCGGTCTCCGGTTTCCCTATGATTTAGTGAGTTCTCCGGGTGGCGGGTGGGATAGGCTGGTAACCTTTGGCGGGTGGGCTTGTCTTAGGGATACCCCGATGAGACTGCTCTGCGCTTTCTTGCTCACCTTGCTGGCTTTGCCTGCGGCCGAGCCGTTATACGAACTGAAGAACCTGGCGGCATGGTGTATCGTGCCGTTCGACAACCAGAAGCGCACGCCGGAGCAGCGGGCGGCGATGGTGGCCAAGATGGGCCTCACCAAGGTCGCCTACGATTGGCGCGGCGAGCACGTTGCCGAGTTCGAGCAAGAGATCCTGGCTTACAAGAAGCATGGTATCGAATACTTCGCGTTCTGGGCTTATCACGAAGAGGCCTTCCGGTTGTTTGAGAAGCATCAGCTGCACCCGCAAATCTGGGTCATCGCGGGTGGCAAAGGTGAGACGCAGGAAGCCAAGGTGAAGAGCGCCGCCGAGGGGCTTCTGCCGACGATCGCCAAAGCAGCGAAGATTGGTAGCAAGTTGGCCGTCTATAATCACGGCGGCTGGTCAGGCGAACCCGAGAACATGGTGGCAATCTGTGATTACCTGAAAAAGAACCACGCGATCACTAACGTAGGGATCGTTTACAATCTACATCACGGTCACGGACACCTTGATCGGCTCGATGAGGCCTTGAAGCTCATGCTGCCGCATCTTTTATGCGTCAACTTGAACGGCATGGACGTCGGGGGTGACACCAAGGGCCGGAAGATTCTACCGATTGGCGCCGGCACCCAGGATCTCAAGGTTCTGCGCCAAGTCCGGGCGAGCGGTTACGCCGGAGTCATCGGTATTCTTAATCACACGATGGAGGACGCCGAAGGTCGCCTCCTGGATAATCTCGACGGACTCCGCCACCTCGTGCCGCAACTCGACGACCTACCACCCGGACCTAAGCCCAAGTATCGGACCTGGGCGGACGCACCGACGCTCAAGCCGACGCCCAAGGTGTCGCCTACAACAGGGAAGGCCGCCGCCGGCTTGCCTTCCTTGTCTCCTGAATATGGGAAAGCCTTGAAGGGCGGAATGGTCGCGGAGGGTGGGGCGCCTTTTGAGCAATGGCCGCTAACTATAGAACTGAGGGCTAAGTTGGACGGTAAGTCTGGTTACAATATCCTCGTTGCGAGCAGCGAGAAGACTGCGAGCGCCCATTGGGAGGTATATACGCACGTTAAGCGCGGTACACTGAGCCTCTATCTGCCCGGCCGCGGCGGCGACTTCGATACCGGCGTCGATATCTGCGACGGCAAGTGGCACGATATTCTCGTGAGCCTCAGCGACGAGGCCGTGAAGATCTGGTTGGACGGTAAATGGATATTAGAGCGCAAGCCAGCAGCGGCCGGTAAGGAACGTCCGGCTCAGCAGCGTCAGATCGGCCTCGGACGACTGGTCGAAGGTATCATCGGCTGCGACGGACTTATCGATGACGTCCGGATCTCCCGTGGGGCCAATGACCCTACCACTTGGATCAAGGGGCCGCGTAAGCGCATGGATATAACGCTAGGCCTATGGTCTTTCGACGAGCTGGGAGACGCTAAGGTTGTGCCCAAGGCTCCGGCTATTCCTGAATTTAAGCCGGTACTCGCGCCGCTAAGAATCGAAGACAATCTCACCGCAGGACATTTCGTGAACCGTGATCGCGTCTTCGATTTCTACGCTAAGCAGGCCATCGAGGCCATGAGCAAGAAGCCGACGCCTGAGCTCCTCGCCGTCTACCCTGGCCTTGATGGCGGTAGTCAAGGTCATTGGGGTAATCAGAATGACGCCGTGACTTGGAAGGATGGACGCTGGGATATGGCCGCACATGGCAACCTATTCAGCGGTGTGTTCCGGGGTGCCGACATGGTCGTCGTCAAAGGTGTCATCGTGCGTAAAGGGGATGAGTCCGCTTGCTTTGATCCGCGGACGCTTTCTTTCCCCGTTCACTGGGCGGGCGGCTTCATCAGGCTAGGAGCCGGGCGCCATGGTTTTTCCGACAGCGCCAAGATGGCGGGTAAACTCACCAAGAAGGAGGTCGCCGCCGCACCCAAGGGGGAATGGAAGTACCACGGCTTTTATCGTCATGGGGAAGAAGTCGTATTCTCATATATGAAGGATGGTAAGGAATGGCTTACTGGTGCCTTTGTGGGTGAGCAGGAGCCTGCTAAATTGGCTCATCTGACGAAGGGTGGCCCTTCGCAGTGGCCAGCCTGGCTCGAGGTCAAAGGCACGCTTGGCGCCCAGCAGCCCTTCGCGACTGATACCATCTTGCCGCCCGCCAAGAATCCTTACGGCACGCTCTTTTTCCTGACCGGGATGGATTTCTTCAAGGATGGTTCCGCCGCCGTTTGTACCATGACTGGGGAGGTCTGGCTGGTGAAAGGACTGGATGACAAGCTTAACCAGGTGCGATGGAAGCGTTTCGCCACCGGACTGCACCATGCACTCGGCGTGAAGATTATCGACGACAAACTGTACGTGCTCGGGCGCGATCAGATTACCCGCCTGCATGACCTCAACGGGGATGATGAGGCCGATTACTATGAGTGCGTGCACAACGCCATGACTACTTCGCCGGGAGGCCACGACTTCATCGTCGGACTCGATGCCGATGCCCAGGGCCGCTTTTACACCTCTTCGGGCAACCAAGGTATCCTGCGCCTGAGCCCGCCCAATAAGGTCGAAGTCCTCGCCACCGGACTACGTAATCCGAACGGCATCAGTGTCACCCCTGATGCCAAATTCGTCCTCTCGAATGGGCAGGAAGGCAACTGGACGCCCGCCTCCGTCGTATTCCAGGTCGATACGGCCTTGAACCTTGGCACGCATTTTGGCTCCGGCGGCCCGAGGGCAGGCGTCATGAATACTCTCCCGATTCTGCAGCTTCCCCGAGGTGAAGATAACTCATGCGGCGGCCAGATTTTTCTATCGGACAAGGAATGGCCGGCGCTCAAGGGCGATGGTAACTTCCTACATTTCTCCTTCGGTACCGGCAGCGCGTGGCTCGTATCGCGTCAGCTACTGGAAGGCGTCTGGCAGTCCGCGGCCACGAAGCTCACCGGCAACTTCGTGACCGGCCCGCAGCATGGTCGCTTCGGTCCGCGTGACGGCCATCTGTACGTCAGCGGCATGATTGGCTGGGGTAGTTATACACCGGAAGACGGCGCCATCCACCGCGTCCGACATGTCGGCGGTGACTTCCCGACGCTCATTGGTCATGAGGCGCGCGACAACGGCGTCCTCCTGCGCTTCAATCGTCCCGTTGATCCGGCCATCGCTGGCAAGGCCTCGTCGCATTTCGCCCAGGGTTGGAATTATCTCTTCGGTCCGGCGTATGGCTCGCCGGAGTACTCCGTGAAATATCCCGAAAGCCCTGGCCACGATGTCTTCGCAGTAAAGAGCGCCCAGATCTTGGACGGGGGTAAGACCTTGTTCCTCGAGATTCCCCAGCTCGTCTCGGCCAGCCAGATTCATCTGCATGTCGGTGTCACCGCCAATCGCGCCCAGGATGTCTTCCTGACCGCGCATCACCTTGGTAAGCCCTTCACGGATTTCACCGGTTACGTCGCGGTACCTAAGGATAAGTCGCACGAGCACTCCGCACCTGTCGCGACGGGCAAGGCCAATCCGGTCAAGTGGGAGATCGAGATGTGCCGTGGTCCCGTGCGGGAGATGAAGCTCCAGGCCGGTAACGCTCTGCAGTACGCCCAGAAAGAACTCCGCGCCAAGGCGGGTGAGGGTATCGCGTTGAGCTTCGAGAACCCTGATGTCATGCCGCATAACTTCGTGCTTGTCGCCAAGGGGGCGGAGGAGAAGGTCGGCGAGCTTTCGGCTAAGATGGTGGCGGAGCCGGATGGCTATGCTCGGCATTACGTACCGGAGGTGCCCGAGGTGCTCTGCTATTCGCGCATGCTGGACCCCGGCAAGAAGACCATCGTCTATTTCAATGCGCCGAAGGAGCCTGGACGATATACTTATCTTTGCACGTTCCCGGGACATTCGCAGCTCATGCGCGGCGTCTTGGTGGTGGAGTAGAGTCGGGCGGAGTAAGCCGGGGGTAGGGGTGGGTGGGGCTATTCGGGACCTTAAGATGAGATGAAACTATCAATCTGGGTCTGGGGTTCTATAGTCAGTGAACACCCCTATGCGCCTCCTCGCCTTGTTTGTCTGCTTATTCTTGGGTCTTTCCGCTCAGGGTGCCGTCAAGAAGGAGGGCAAGAAGGACGCCAAGAAGGCCGAGCCCGTCATCAAGGTCGTGACCCCGCCGGCCGCCCCGGTTGCTGCGCTGGGTGAACGCGCCGCTATCTGGCATACCTGGTCCGACAAGGAAGGACAGAAACTCGATGCCCGTTTCTGCGGTGTCGCCGGCGATTTCATCACCCTCCAGTCGCGCGATGGTCGCACGTTCCATTTCAAGCTGGAGATGCTCGCCGCCGAAGACGTCGATTTTGCCAAGAGCTGCGTCGAGCGTAACCGCAGTAACAGCTTCAGTCCGGCCGTCATCGCCTCCGCTTCGGCCGACATTGACCGGTTGGTGGCTTCGGTCCTTGTTGCCAATAAGCAGACGCTCAATGCTCCGGCCACCGACGAGCAGTTCCTCCGCCGCATCTATCTCGACGCCGCTGGTCGCGTGCCGACAGCCAAGGAGGCGTCCGCTTTCCTCTCCAGCAACGCGCCGGACAAGCGGGCCAAGTTGATTGATGAGCTCGTCTTCTCGCCGGGCTACACCATGCAGATGTTCAACTGGATGGCTGACCTGCTGCGCGTCAAAGACACCTTCGCTAAGGGCGTACCAGCGTTCACCTTCGAGGACTGGCTCAAGGCTCGCCTCTCTTCGGACACCCCTTGGGATAAACTCGTCTCCGAGATGATCACCGCCGACGGCCGGCTGTGCGATAACGGGGCCACCGGCTTCATGCTCTTCGACGCAGAGATGCCGCTGGATGGCGTCTCGAACCTCATGACCACCTTCCTGGGTACCAATATGGCCTGCGCCCAGTGTCACGACCATCCCTTGGCTGAATGGAAGCAGCGCGACTTCTATCAAATGGCCGCGTTCTTTGGTGCTACCGACGGCAAGGACGAAGCCATCCTCGGCGCGATTAACAAGATTGCCAGGGCTGACGGCACCTTGCCTAAGGCCGGCTTGAAGAAGATAGCGGATCTGAATGCATTCCGGATGGAAGACACCGATAAGCAGAAGCTCACTTTCCCGAAGGACTATAAGTACAAGGACGCCAAGGCTGGCGAAGCGGTTTCACCTGCTTTGATTGCCTGGAGCAAGGGCGACAAGTCCCTACCGATCTACAACGTTAACACCAAGACCCCTTCGCAATTGCGCGACGAGTTCGCCCGCTGGCTCACGAGCCCTCAGAATCCGCGCTTCGCGACCAATATCGCCAACCGTATCTGGAAGAAGGCTTTTGGTCTCGGCGTGATTGAGCCGGTCAATGACATCGACGACCTCGCGGAGGCGAGCAGCCCGGAGCTCATGGCCCACCTGACCTTCGTCATGAAGGCGGCCAAGTTTGACCTCCGCGAAGTCCAGCGCGTCATCTATAACTCCAAGACCTACCAGGCTTCAGCCAGCGCCACGCCCGACCTCGGCAAGGCCAAGTATCTCTTCAACGGACCTCTCGTCCGTCGCCTCAGCGCCGAACAGGTTTGGGACAGCCTGATCGTCACTGCCGTCGGCACCTATGCCGACAACGTTTTGCTCCGTCGTGGAGATGACCTCAAGGCGATGGCACTTCCCGCGGGTAAGGTGACCTTGGCTGAGTTGAAGAATACCATCGAGCGCAGTAAAAAGGCTTTCTCAGGCGGCGGTAAGGCGGCCGGTGGCAAGAAGGCCGCGGGCGGTTCGGCCCTCGGCTTGGCCAACGGTTACGACGGAGACAAGCCCATCAGCCGTTTCTCCATGATGCTCGCCCGGGCGAGCGAACTCCCGCAGCCCTCATCGGAAACCCACTTCTTGCGCCTCTGGGGCCAGGGTGACCGGTTGCTGGCGGATTCCGCCACCAACGACGGCAGCGTACCGCAGGTCCTGCAGATGATGAACGGATCCGTCGGCAAGCTAGTCTCTGATACCCGCTCCGCCGCCGTCATGGACGCCATGAAGGCCAAGACGCCCGACGGCGAGGTCACGTCGCTCTATCTTTCTTATCTCTCCCGCAAGCCGACCAACAAGGAACTGATCGCCGCGAGCAAGTCGCTCAAGGACGGTCTCGCCCTGACGGATCTGGCCTGGGTACTCGCCAACACCCGCGAATTCCTCTTCGTCCAATGAGCATCCTCCATTCCGCCAATCTCCTCCGTAATCCCGAAGACCGTCGCAGCTTCATCGAGAAGTGCGCCAAGGTCTCGTTCGGACTCAGCGTCCTCCCGTTCTTCACGCGCATCGCCGAGGCCGCCGAGGCGCCGGGAGCCGTGACTGCCCCCAACGCCAGCCTGCCGGGCTTCGGTAAGGCCAAGCGCGTGATCTTCCTGCAGCTCAACGGCGGAATGTCGCACATCGACACCTTCGATCCCAAGACCGGCGCCTCGAAGGGCCCGGGCTCGATCGTTTCCGCCAAGGGCGACATGCAGCTGACCTCCTATCTCCCCGAGACGGCCAAGATCAGCGACAAGATCACCGTCATCCGCTCCATGACCGCCAAGGTCGGCGTGCATGCCTCGGCCGCCTACCTGATGCGCACCGGCTTCGAGCAGCGTGGCACCGTCCAGCACCCGACCATCGGGGCGTGGGCTCAGCACTTCCTCGGTGCAAGCCACAAGACACTGCCGTCCTCTGTCACCGTTAACCGTTCGTCGAACCATGGTAACGGCTGGTTCCCGGCCGCTTACTCGCCTCTGCCGATCCTCAATCCCGCCGACGGCCTGATGGACACCAAGAGCCCCGTGGCCGAAGGCGTCGTGGCTAAACGCACTGGACTGCTGGCCCAACTCGATGCGAGTTTCGGTGGCAAGGCTTCGGACGAGAGCGTCAAGTCCTACAACGAATTCTACGAATCCACCTTCCAGCTCATGAAGAGCACGGATCTTAAGGCCTTCGATCTCTCGGCCGAATCGGCCGAGACGAAGGCGCGCTACGGGAAGAGTAAGTTCGGGCAGGGCTGCCTCCTGGCTCGTCGCTTGGTCGAGAACGGCGTCCGTTTCGTCGAGGTCGCCATTGGCGGCTGGGATATGCATGCCACGCTCGATGACCGCATGACCGATGTCGGCGGAGATTTTGACCGCGTCTACGCTACGCTCATCCAGGATCTCGAATCCAAAGGACTCCTCGACACGACCTTAGTAGTCGTCGCTTCCGAGTTCGGTCGTAAGCCCAGTTTCGAAGGGGGCGGCCGCGGTCACCATCCGCTCGTCTTTTCCACCGTCCTTGCGGGCGGGGGCGTCAAGCGCGGCTTCGTCTTCGGCGCCAGTGACGAGAAAGGGTATGCGCCCAAGGAGAACGGCGTCTCGCCGGGCAGCCTGCATGCGACCATCGCTCATGCCGCCGGATTGCCGGTGCAGACCGATATCATCACGCCGGCTGGCCGTCCGATGCAGGTCGGCAACAAGGCCGCTCCGCAGACGGGCGTCTTCGCCTAATTCCGAGCACAGTCTGTTTTTCGAAAGCCGCCGCACCTGGCGGCTTTCTTATTGCAGTAGCATCGCGAGGTCTGACGGCTTTTCCAGGTGAACTGCGTGGCCGGCGCCCTCGATGAGGCTGTGGCGCGCTTTAGGTAGATGAGCACCCATCTCGTGGGCGAGGCGGGTGAACTTCACATCGTGTTCACCGGTGACGAGGTCGACCGGGAAGCGGATTTCTTTCAGCCGATGCCAGAGGGAAGGGAGCGTGCCCGTGCCGATATTTTCTAGGCTGAGCGCCAGACCTTCCGTGTTGTTCTGGGCGCGGCGGGCCAGGATGGGGTCGAGCTGCTCCTTGGGCAGGCTAAGCATTGGCTGGAAGAACGTCTGGTTGTGCCAGTACTTGAAGAAGGCCTCTAGGCCGCGGGTCCGGATGAACTCCGCCAAGGTGGCGTCGCCGAGGCGCCGCTCGTTGCGTTCCTCGGGCGTGGCCAGTCCAGGGCTGCCGCCGACTAGGATCAGGCGCCGAATACGTTCCGGGTGGGCGATGGCCCAGTGAAGGGCGAGCCGACCGCCCATCGAATACCCCAGAAGCGTGACCTGTGGCTCCTTGGCGGCTTCCGAGATGGCTGCGAGGTGGGCGGGCAGGGAATAGGCGGAAAGGTCTTTTAGGAGGCTTTTAGAGCCATGTCCTGGCAGGTCAGGGCTCAACAGGGTCGACCCCAGGGGGAGGAAGGCCCTGAGCGGGTCGAAATCAGCCCCTTGGCCGGTAAACCCATGTAAGGCGACGACTTGGTTCATCGGTTAGGGTGGGAGCCTGGGTGGCTGGGCAGGGCCATGGCGAGGTTGTAGGTCAGGGTGCCGTGGGGGGACAGAATAAACAGGGAACAACAGTCACATTTAAGGGTAATACTATCACCCCCGCTATGCCTGGCATCCGCGTCAAACCATGGAACCGTGTCGACGGTCCCATTTACAGCTTAGCCACCACGGCTAACGGCAAGGGTAACCTAAATATTTGCAGTTACGTCACCCCGATCTCGATGAAGCCGAAGCGCTTCATCATCGGTGTGTATAAGGACACCAAGACCTTGGCTAATCTGGAGATCAATCCGAACGGTCTGCTCAACTACATGGCCAAGGATCAGGCCAACCACATCAAGCTGCTCGGCAAGAAGTCCGGCAACTCTACGGACAAGATCACGCAACTCGGCGATCAGATCGAGCATGTCGGCGAGGGTCTCTTCATGCTCAAGGGGTCGATTGCCACGTTGCGCCTGAAATTTATGGAGCGATTGGATTGCGGCGACCACTGGGCTTGGCTCGCGCATGTCGAATCCTATGAGAATCTTCGTGAGGCGCCTCCGCTGACGTTGGAAGAGCTGAAGAAGTTGAAGCTCATTCTGGCCTGAAGGCCAGAATAGGGCCAGGGGCAGGGCTAGGGCTAGTATGCAAAATAAGAGGGCTAGGTATCATTAAGATCCTAGCCCTAACTCTGTCCCTAGCCCTGCGCGGCAACGCCGCGCTTACTTTTTCTTCGAAGCTTTCTTCGATTTCAGCTCTTCGCGGTGCGGAATCAGGTAAGTGCGGCCGCGGATGAGGCGTTCGTAGAGGTCGACCATCGCCACGCCTTCGCGGGGACGGACCGAGTCAGCCTTCGTCGCGCGATCGACCTGGCGCTTAAGCATGCGGCAAAGGTCTTCGGCGTTATACTGGATCATGCCGAGGATGCGTTCGACGGAGTAGCCCGGGATGCTTTCCTCGATGTAGAAGCCGTCGGCTTCATCATCTTCGAGGAAGACGTGGGCTTCGTTGACGCGACCGAAGAGGTTGTGGAGATCCCCCATGATGTCCTGGTAGGCGCCGACCATGAAGGCCCCGACGTAGTAGGGCTGGCCTTCCTTGAGCGGGTGGAGGGCGAGGGTCTTGCGGACGTCCTCGAGGTCGATGAAGTCGTCGACCTTGCCATCGGAGTCGCACGTGATGTCGACGAGAGTCGCCTGGACCGTTGGGCGTTCGTTGAGGCGGTGGATCGGAGCGATCGGGAAGAGTTGGTCGAGGGCCCAGTGGTCGAGCAGGGACTGGAAGACCGAGAAGTTGCAGACGTACTGTTCGGCCAGCATCGAGTCGAGGCGGGCGAGTTCGTCCGGGACATCGGAAGAGTCCTTAAGGTCGTCGCGGATCTGGCGGCAGATGTCCCAGAAGAGACGGTCGGCGGCGGCGCGTTCTTCGAGGCGGAGATTGCCGAGGCTGAAACGGGCGTGGGCTTCCTCGCGCTTTTCCTTGGCGTCGTGGTAGCGTTCGAGCGGGTCGAACTTCCGCTTATTCTTGCGGATGGCCTCGAGTTCTTTGACCAGCTGGTGGGTCTTGCCCTTGGAGGTATCGACCTTGCCGTCGTCGCGGGTGATGCGGTCGACCGCTTCGAAGATCAGGATCGAGTGCGGGGCGACCAGGGCGCGGCCGGATTCCGAGACGATGTCGGGGAGCTCCACTTTGCTCTCTTCGCAGATCTGTTTGACGTTGGCGACGACGTCGCGGGCGTAGCCTTCCATGCTGTAATTCATGGAAGATTCGTAGGCCGAACGGCTGCCATCGTAGTCGATACCTAGGCCGCCGCCGACGTCGAGGAGACCCATCGGGAAGCCCATGCGCTTGAGTTCGCAGTAGAAGCGGGTGGCTTCGACCACGGCCTTCTTAATCGTACCGATGTTCGGGACTTGGGAGCCGATGTGGAAGTGGACGAGGCGAAGGGAGTCCTTCATCTTCGCTTTGGCGAGGCGCTGGGCGACCTCGACGATCTCGGAAGCCGTCAGGCCGAACTTGGCGTTCTCGCCGGTGCTGTCGGCCCACTTGCCTTCGCCGGCGGTGGTGAGCTTGACGCGGAGGCCGATGTGGGGCTGCACGCCCATGCGGCGGGCGATGCGGATGATGGCGTCGATCTCCGAGAGCTGTTCGACGACGATGATGGTCTGCTTACCGAGGCGGCGACCCATCAGGGCGAGCTCGATGTATTCCTCGTCCTTGTAACCATTGCAGATCAGGAGGGCCTTGCGGTTCTCGAGGAGGGCGAGGGCGATGATGAGCTCGGGCTTCGAGCCGGCTTCGAGGCCGAAATCATATTCTTCACCCGCGTCGAGGATCTCTTCGACCACTTCGCGGAGCTGATTGACCTTGATCGGGAAGACGCCGCGGTAGCGACCGTCGTAATCCTCTTCCTTGATCGCGTTACGGAAGGCTTCGTTGATCTGGGTGACGCGGTTGCGGAGCAGGTCCTGGACGCGGATCGTCAGCGGGGGCTTCAGGCCGGACGCTTCGACTTCCTTGACGATGTCGGTGATGCGGATCTTGCGGTGGTCGCCTTTCGGGTGCACGCAAAGGTGCCCCTGAGGGTCCACGGAGAAGTTGTTACCTCCCCATCGTTTGAAGCCGTAATATTCTTCGGCGTCTTTGGTAGTCCAGGGCTGCGGTTTGCTCACGTCGGTAGGGAGGTGGACTTTTTATCGTGCGGGGGGAAGCGCAAGGGGAAATCTCGCCTCCGCGGGTGGCTTACGGCTCGACCCGGCGGCGCCGGGCGATTGTCTGACCGCATGTCCGCCGAGCCAGTCATCCGAGCGACGATCGCGTTACGGAAGGCCCTAGACGGCCGTTCGTTTCCTGCGCCGGCGGACTTCGTCTACCAACCGCTAGACTACGCATGGGCTTCGCATGAGGCCTACCTACGTCGCTTTGCGGCCGCGGGACCGCGGAAGGTGCTCTTCCTGGGGATGAACCCCGGTCCTTTCGGGATGGCTCAGACCGGAGTGCCTTTTGGCGAGATCGCCGCCGTCCGTGACTGGATGGGACTCGAGATGCCGGTCGGTCGACCTAAGAGGGAGCATCCGGCAAAGAAGGTCACTGGTTTCGCCTGCCATCGCTCCGAGGTAAGCGGTCGCCGTCTCTGGGGTCTATTCCAGGAGCGCTTTGGTAAGGCCGAGGCGTTCTTCGCCGAGCACCTCGTCCACAACTACTGCCCGTTACTGTTTCTAGAGAATACCAAACAGGGACGAAATGTCATCCCGGAGGAGTTGCCCAGCGAGATCATGGCGCCCGTGAACAAGGAGTGCGATAAGTTGCTCCGGGTCATGGTTGAGACGCTCGGCGTCAGTACCGTCGTCGGCGTGGGAGGTTATGCCGAGACGCGGGCCCGCGAAGCCTTAGACGGCTTGCTGGTCAAGTTTGCGAAGGTGCCACATCCGAGCCCGGCGAATCCCGTTGCGAACCGCGGCTGGTCGGCGGCGGCGACGAAGGCCTTGGTCGAGCAGGGAGTCTGGGCCTGATGGGACTCATCGAAGAAATTCTCGTCCGACCGAAGCTTCGTCAAAAGCTTTGGGCCTGGTGGTATCCGTTCTTCACCCGACGTGTGCGGGCGCAGGGGGTCGATTTCCTCAACTACGCGTTTCAGGAAGAGGGCGTGGAGCCACTGCAACTGAAGACCGAGGACGAACCTAATCGCCCGAACATCCAGCTCTACGAGCATGTCCGAGGCGGTGTGGACATACGCGGGTTGCGGGTTCTTGAGGTCAGCTGCGGGCATGGTGGCGGCGCGTCGTATTTCGCCCGCACCCATCAGCCAGCCGAGTATGTCGGCTTGGATCTGAACCCTGAGGCCATCCGCCATTGCCAGGCACGGCATCAGGTCGCCGGCCTTCGTTTCCAGGTCGGGGATGCCCAGAAGTTGCCGTTCGCGGATGGCTCCTTCGATGTCGTGATCAATGTTGAGGCCTCGCATTGCTATCCCGACTTCCCCGGCTTCGTCGACGAGGTGGCTCGCGTACTGAAGCCCGGTGGTAGATTCTGCCACGCTGATCTCCGTTATCAGGCTGGTATCGACGAATGGATGTCAGCCTTGGCAAAGCATCCGAAGCTCCGGCTGGATGAGATGCGCCTGATTAATCCCGAGGTCATCCGCGGGATGGAACTGAACACTCCTCGTTATGTCGCCATGGTGAAGCAGGCTCTACCGCGGTTCGTGCATGGTCTCGCCTTGGACTTCGCCGGCGTGAAAGGGTCGCGGCTCCACCGAGACGCGGTCAGCGGTGAGATGAGTTACCGCTCGTTTAAGCTGACCCAACGCCAGGGCTGAAGGGTTGCGTTCCATAGGGGCGGACTCATGGTGGGCGTACCCATATGAGACTGCTCTCCGGACTTCTGCTTTGCACACTCACTACGTTCGCGGCCGAACGACCCAATATCATCTTCATCCTGACGGACGACCAGGGTTACGGCGACCTGAGCGCCCACGGTAATCCCATCCTCAAGACCCCGAACATCGACAAGCTCCGTTCGGAAAGCGTGCGGTTCACGGACTTCCAGGTCTCGCCGACTTGTTCGCCGACGCGCAGCGCCTTGCTGACCGGGCGCCACGAATTCAAGAACGGCATCACCCATACCATCTTGGAGCGTGAGCGTATGGCGCTTGGCGCCGTGACGCTAACCCAGCAGTTACAGAAAGCTGGCTACCGGACGGGAATCTTCGGCAAGTGGCACCTAGGTGATGAGGCTGAGTATCAACCGAATAAGCGAGGCTTTGACGAAGTCTACATCCATGGCGCGGGCGGAATTGGCCAGTCGTATCCCGGTAGCTGCGGTGACGTGCCAAAGAACTCCTATTACGGCCCCACGCTCCTGCATAATGGAAAGTTCGTGAAGACCGAGGGGTATTGTACCGATGAATTTTTCAAGCAGGCGACCAAGTGGATCGAGGGCGAGACCGCGGCCAAACGTCCGTTCTACGCTTACATCGCGACCAACGCGCCACATGGCCCGTATCACGCCCGGCCGGAGGATGCCGCCCTTTACGAAGGCAAGGACCTCGGTAAGGACACCGAGAACTTCTTCGGTATGATCCATAACATCGACCAGAACGTTGGGCAGCTCATGGCCAAGGTCGAATCACTCGGTGTCGCCAAGGACACGCTGGTGATCTTCATGAACGACAACGGCGGTACCGCCGGCGTGAAGGTCTTCAATGCCGGCATGCGTGCGCAGAAGGGCACGCCTTACATGGGTGGCATCCGCGCCATGTCTTTCTGGCGCTGGCCGGAGCATTTCCAGCCAGCTGACGTCAAGGCGCTCGCCGCCCACATCGATTTCTCGCCGACGATTCTCGAACTCACCGGCACGCCGGCTTCCGACCAGATGAAGTCACAGATCGAAGGTCGGAGTCTGGTGCCACTCCTGACCGCGAAGGTCGGCCAGGATATCGCCTGGGCGGATCGGACGCTGTTCACGCACGTCGGCCGCTGGGGCAATATGGTCAAAGGTGTCGACCCCGAGGTCGGTAAGTATGCCCAGACCAGCGTGCGGACCACGCAGTGGCACCTCGTGTCTACCGGCGTCACCGTCGGTGGGGCGGCCAAGGGTAAGGGCAAGGCCGGAAAGAAAGCCCAGCAGTCACCGACGGACTTCGTGCAGTCCGCGGCCAATTGGGAGCTCTTTGATCTGAGCGTCGATTACGGTGAGACGACCGATGTCGCCACGAAGCATCCGGAAGTCGTCGCTGAGCTCATCGCAAAGCATGACGCCTGGTGGAAGGAATGCCGCCCGCTCATGGTCAATGAAAACGTCGCCGGCCCCGCCGAGAATCCGTTCAAGGTGATGTATCGGGAGCAGACCGGTAAATAGAGGACTCGAGGACCGGAGGGCGGGATGACTAGAGGTGCCGGCTTAGGCCAGTAGCTTCTTCACGACTTCGCCGTGGATGTCGGTGAGGCGGAAGTCGCGTCCTTGGTAGCGGTAGGTCAGGCGGGTATGCTCGACGCCCATCAGGTGTAGAATCGTCGCGTTAAGGTCGTGCACATGGACGCCATCCTTGACGATGTTATAGCTGAAGTCGTCGGTCTCGCCGAAGGTCGTGCCCTTATTGACGCCGGCGCCGGCCATCAGGACCGTGAAGCAGCGGGGGTGGTGATCGCGTCCGTAGTTGGTCTCGGTCAGCGCGCCCTGCGAGTAGGTCGTACGACCGAATTCGCCGCCCCAGACGATGAGCGTATCATCGAGGAGGCCGCGCTGTTTGAGGTCGGTGAGTAGGCCAGCCGTGGCTTGGTCGGTGTCATTGCACTGGCCCTTGATGGCTTTAGGCAGGCCGCCGTGGTGGTCCCAGCCCATGTGGAAGAGTTGGACGAAGCGGACATCGCGTTCGCAGAGGCGACGGGCCAGGAGGCAGTTCGAGGCGTAAGAGCCGGGGCGCTTCACATCGGGACCGTAAAGATCGAGCACGTGCTGCGGTTCCTTCGAGAGGTCAAGCAGGTCAGGCACGCTCGTCTGCATGCGGAAGGCCATCTCATATTGCGAAATGCGCGTCTGGATTTCCGGGTCGCCCAGGACGCCGTGACGTTGGTTGTTAAGGGCGGCCAGTTCGTCGAGCTGTTCGCGGCGAACTTCGCGCGGGATGCCTTCGGGGTCCTTCAGGTAGAGGACGCGCTCTCCCTTATTGCGGAGCTTCACCCCTTGGAGTTTGGACGGCAGGAAGCCGGCGCCCCAGAGGCGGTCATAGAGCGGTTGGTCGTCTGGGCGGCCGCTGCCGAAGGACGTCATCACCACGTAAGCGGGAAGGTCGGCGTTCTCGCTGCCCAGGCCGTAGGCGGACCAAGCGCCGATGCTGGGGCGACCGGCCAACTGGCTTCCCGTCTGCATGAACGTGATCGCCGGGTCGTGGTTGATGGCCTCCGTGTGCATGGCGCGGACGACGCACCATTCGTCGGACTTCGACGCGATATGCGGGATCAGTTCACTGAACCAGTTACCCGACTGGCCGTGCTGCTTAAACTTGAACATCGTCGGGGCGACCGGGAAGTTCTTCTGCCCCGACGTCATCGTCGTCAGGCGTTGGCCTTTGCGGATCGATTCCGGAAGGTCTTTGCCGCGCATTGCTTCCAGCTGTGGCTTCGGGTCAAAGAGGTCCATCTGGGACGGCGCTCCGGACTGGAAGAGGTAGATGATGCGCTTCGCCTTCGGTTTGAAGTTCGGGAAGCCAAGGCCCGGGTTGGCGGCGAAGGCCGGAGTGCCGATCAGTGAGCCCAGCGCGGCCAGGCCAATGCCGCCTGCAGAACCCTTGATGAAGGTGCGGCGGGATAGGGCCATCTGCGTGGCCTGATCGAGTCCGAGGAATTGGCGGTCGTTACAGTTCATTCGCGGGTGACGGTTTCGTCGAGGTTGAGGAGGATGTTGGCGGTCGCCGTCCAAGCGGCCAATTGGTTGGGATCGAGATCGGCGGCGGCCTTGCTCAGGCCTTGCGCGAGCAGCTTCGGGGCGAGCGTGGCATCGGCGGCATAGGTCGCCAGGCGTTTGTCGAGGCCCTTGCGGAGCACGGTGAGTTCCGCTGGGGTCGCGTCGCGGCGGACCACCTTGCGGAACGTCCAGGCCAGCTTGGCATCGTTATTGCCAGGCTGACGGAGGGACTGTTCGGCGAGTTTGCGGGCGGCTTCGACGAAGGTGACCTCGTTGAGGAGGGAGAGCGCCTGCATCGGCGTGTTGGAGCGGGAGCGCTTCACCGTGCAGACCTCGCGTCCGGCGGAGTCGAAGAGCAGCATCGTGGGCGGAGCTGCGGTGCGCTTCCAAATCGTGTAGAGCGAGCGGCGCCAGAGGCCCTCGCCCGTGTCGGCCTTGTAATTACGCATGTCGCCGTAGACGCTGGTTTCGTCCCAGACCGCTTCGGGCATGTAGGGCTTCACGCTGGGTCCGCCTTGTTTGTCGACGAGTAGGCCAGCGGTCCAGAGGGCCTGATCGCGGATGACTTCGGCCGGTAGGCGGAAGCGGGGACCGCGGGCGACAAGGCGATTGTCGGGATCCTTCTCGAGCATCTCCGCGGTGACGGCGGCGCTGCGGCGATAGGCTGCGCTCGTCATAATCAGCTTCTGCATCGCCTTCATATCCCATTTGCGGTCGACGAATTCGACGGCGAGCCAGTCGAGCAGCTCAGGGTTGCTCGGCCACTCGGCCTGAGAGCCGAAGTTCTCGGAGGTCTTCACGAGGCCGATGCCGAAGAAGCGTTCCCAGGCACGATTGACCCAGATACGTCCGGTCAGCGGGTGTGTGCCGCTGACGAGCCAGCGGGCGAAGCCCAGGCGATTGTTGGGTTCACCGGCGGGCATCGGCGGCAGGGCGCGGAAGAGCGCACGTTCTACCTTGGGGCCGATCTTATCGTATTCCCCGCGGAGCAGCACGAACGCGTCGCGAGGCTTGGGCAGTTCATTCATGACCATCACTGTGATGGGTGCGTTATTGGCCGTCTCGAAGGCCGTCTTCGCGGCGGCGACCTTGGCGGTCGCGGCAAAGCGGGGATGTTCTGGGCTGTCGGCAAAGAGCTTCTCAAGCGTCTTAGTGTCCGCCTTGGTGAGCTGTTCGACTGGCTTCGCCATGAGACGGCGAGCGGCTTCAGCCGCAGGGTCGGTCTTCAGCGAGAGCAGCTTCGGGTCTTGGCCGGAGATATTCAGTCGGAAGCGCCCGATGCTATGGTTAGAGACCGCTTCCTGTCGCATGACTACTACCAGCTTGGCGCCGGCGGGGATGGTCGTCGGGGCGATGGTGAAAATCGCCTTACGCGGGACGCGGTTCTCGGCCAGATTTCCGCCGATCGCCCAGCCTGCTTTGTTATTATCAGCCTTCTTAGCTTTGCCCTTGGTCATGGGGGCAGGGGCGAGCTTAGCGATGCTCCAGCCGGCTTGATCGTAATCCGTTTCCGCTTTGATCAACGGGAGATTGGTGGTCTTGCCGTCGGAGGTCTTCAGGCGGATTTCGAAGGCGCTGAGCACGAAGTTTCCATTGAAGGCACGGCCGAGGCTTTTGCCCGGATGGGAGTCATCGGGCAGGGCTTCGAGGCGTACGGCGGTCAGGAGGCCTGGGGCAGGCGAGGCTTCGACCACGTAGGTTTCCTTGTCGGCGGTACCGCCCGAGACGAGCCATGAGCCGTCGTCGAGGCGTTTGAACTCTGCATTTTCCTTCGCCGACACTTTCTCGTCGGTTAGCGACTGCCAGGCCACGCCTTCCTTGGAGAAGGCCGCGCGCTGGCGGTCGAGCCACTTGGCGAAGAGTTCGGGTTGGGCGGACGGGATGTCCTTGAGCGTCTTCTCCGCGGCGGCGAGGGTGGCGGTGGCCTCATCAATCTTCTTCTGCTGTTCCTCGGTCGGGAGGGAAAGTAAGGGGGCCGTGTTGCCGCCGGCGCGTGTTCGGCCGGAACCGCCGAATTCTCCGAGCACCCCGGATTCGTTGTTCGAATTAAAGTAAGCGAAGAATTGGTAGAACTCCTTCTGTGAAATCGGGTCGTACTTGTGGTCGTGGCAGCGGCAGCAGTTCATCGTCAGACCCATCCAGGTGGAACCCGTGGTCTCGATACGATCGATGACGTTCTCGGCGAACCATTCTTCCACGATGCGACCTCCCTCACCATTGAGACGATGGTTGCGATGGAAGGCCGTCGCGACGATCTGGTCGCGGGTAGCGTGCGGGAGTAAGTCGCCCGCGAGCTGTTCGACCGTAAAGGAGTCGAACGGCTTGTTGTCATTGAAGGCCTTGATTACCCAGTCGCGGTAGGGCCACATCGTTCGCTGCGTGTCGCTCTGGAAACCGTTGGAGTCGGCGTAGCGGGCGAAGTCGAGCCACTGCATCGCCATGTTCTCGCCGTAGTGCGGCGAGGCCATGAGACGGTCGATGGCCTTGGACCACGCTTCAGGCGAGGAGTCGGCCAGGTAAGCCTGCAGGTCGGCGTCGGAGGGAGGCAGGCCGGTCAGGTCGAGTGCAGCGCGTCGGAGGAGTGTGGTCTTCGGGGCTTCGCCGTTGGGCTTGAGGCCCTTGGCGGTGAGGCCTTGGGCGAGGAAGGCGTCGATTGCATTACCGCCGGTGGGAATCGTCGGGACGGCGGGCTTGACGGGAATCTGGAAAGCCCAGTGGCCTTGGTATTCGGCGCCTTCTTTGATCCACTGTTCGACGAGGGCGATCTGACCCTTGCTGAGTACCTTATGGAAATCTGCCGGCGGCATGTGGTCATCCGTATCCTTCGTAAGTAGTCGCTTCATCACTTCGCTCTTTTCGGGATGACCCGGCGTGATGGCTGGTTCGCCAGATTTGCCCCCCTTGCGCGCGGCGTCGAGGGAGTCTAAGCGCAGCTTACCCTTCACTTTATTTTCATCCGGACCGTGGCAGGCGAAGCAGGTGTCGGAGAAGATGGGACGGATGTCGCGGTTGAACTGGACGCGCTCTGCGGCCGGTGCGGACGCGAAGAGCAGGGCGCCGGCGACGGCGAGAAAGGGGCGGTAAGGGCGCATGGGGCTTGCGATAGGAGATAATTAAGACCCTCGCTGGGGCATAGCAATTAGCAGTTAATAAAAAACCCCTCTTTCGAGGGGTTTTGATGGAGGCCTGAAGGGAGCCTTACTTGGCAGCCAGGTCCTTGATTTCGATATACCGGAAAGCCGCGGCGTCGTTGTGACCGGCGAAGCCGAAGAAGCCGTGGGTGTTGTCTTTGCCCGGGTGCGGGCTCTTCGCCATCACCGTGGCCATGTCGACCTTCGAGAGGTCGGCTTCGAGAATGATGAAGCCGTTGAGTTCGACCTTGATGGTCGAGCCGACGACGGTGGTTTCCTGGAAGTTCCATTCGCCGATCGGGCGCTGGTAACCGCGTTGGGCGGCGACCATGCCGTAGGCGGAACCGTGGACCTGGCGGGGGTCGATCTTGCCCTTCACCTTATCATAGTTGTCATCCAGCACCTGAAGTTCGCACATGCCGACGTAGGCCGTGTTGCCCGTTCCGGGGTAGCGGAGAGCGAGGCCGTTATTGCCGCCGACGGGGAGCTTGAACTCCAGGCGATTGGCGAAGTCGGTCAGGTCCTGATTGTAGTAGGGCGTGCCGCCTTTACCCGTCTTGCAACGAATGGCACCATCGGCCACTTCGAAGTTCTCGACCGGACCGGCCCAACCCGTGAAGTCCTTGCCATTGAAGATCGACTTGAAGCCGGCCTTGCCGTGCGACGCCAGGATTTGGTTGGCTTCAAAGCCAGCGATCTCGCGGACCGCGATATTGCGCCAGCGGATGGCGGCGCCGTGCGTCTGGAGGCAGATCGGGCCCTTGGCCGGGATGGCGGCCTTGCGGTCGTAGTAGTTCTCAAGGATAGCGTGGTCGACGGTCTGCTTGCCGTTGAGCCAGACGCTGACGCGGGAGCCGACCATCACGACGCGGAGGGTATTCCATTCACCGGCGGGCTTGTCAGCCAGGACCAGCGGATCTTTACCGGGTTTGCCGGGGGAATTATTCCAGAGGGCGCCAGAGCCGAGCTGGGCGCCATGCTTGAAGGCCTTCTCGTCGGTCGGATCCCAAATCTGGACCTGAGGGACCGCGCGGAGGTAGACGCCCGAGTCACCCTTCGGGGCCATGTTATATTCGAGCACGAGCTCGATGTCGCCGTATTCCTTGTCGGTCGTCGCATAGGCGCCGGTGCCGGGGTTGAAGAGTTCGCCGTCCTTGACGGACCAGTGCTGCGGAAATTCCTCGCGCATCTTGGCGAGCATTGCGTCCTTCTTCTCGCCCGTGAGCTTGGTGACAGAGTGAGGATTGTAGCCATGCCAGCCAGCAAGGTCCTTGCCGTTGAAGAGCGGGGTGAAGCCGGCGGACGGAGAATCCGCCAAGAGAGCGGAGGCTGCGACGGCGAGGAGGGCGGTGAGGAGGCGCATGACTAGAGAGGGGTAGGGGTAGGTTTAGGGGTAGGCGGATTACAGGGGCTCGAGGGTGCAGCGCTTGACCTCGAAGGCGCCGCCTTCGACTTGGAGGCCGATGAAGCCTTCGGAGAGATTGGCGCCGGTGGCCTTGTTCACTTCCTTACCGTTGACGAGGATCGTGACGGTGTTGCCGTCGCAGACGGTGGTGTAGGTATTCCATTCGCCAGCCGGCTTTTCGTTGTCGAGCTGCTTGCCGAGGCGGTAGCCGCGGATCTTGCCGGTCTTCTTGTCCTTGATTTCGGTTCCGCCCGTGAGCGTGGCGCCGTTCCAGAAGTAGAAGTCGCCCTGGTTCTTATGCATGCCCTGGCATTCGATGCTCTTGGGCCAGACCGCGTCGGGGGGCGTCATGTGCACGACCACGCCGGTGTTGCCGGTCTTGGTGAAGCGCCACTCGACCGTGAAGCGATACTGCTTGTAGCTCTTCTCGGTGCGCAGGAAGCCGCTCGGCTTGCCGACGCAGGCGAGGATACCTTCCTTGATCGACCAGGTGTCCTTGGAGGTTTCGGCCGGGTAGACAACCCATCCGACGGTGTCCTTGCCGTTGAAGAGTTCGGTCTTAACGGTCGGCGTGATGGCGTCGGCGGCGAAGGCGTTGACAAAGGCGGACGCCAGAAGGGCGACCGTCAGGGTGAGGCGGGGGAGGGGCATGTCCTGACCTTATGATTTCGCCCCGCCCAATGAAGTCTAAACACCGTATTTAAACGGCGTATAAGTGTCGTTTACCGCCTAGGCCATGATACCCTTGACCACCTTGCCCGCGATGCCCGTCAGGCGGACGTCGAGGCCTTGGTACTTCACGTTCAGGCGATGGTGATCGATGCCCATCAGGGCGAGCATCGTGGCGTGCAAGTCATGGACATCGACGACGTTTTCGACGGCGTTGTAGCCTAGCTCATCAGTGGCCCCATAGGTCGTGCCGGCTTTGATGCCGCCGCCGGCGAGGAAGACCGAGTAGCCGGCGATGTGGTGGTCGCGACCCGTGCCTTGGCCCATCGGGGTGCGGCCGAATTCACCGCCCCAGAGGATGAGCGTGTCATCGAGCATGCCGCGTTCCTTGAGGTCGCGGATGAGCGCGCCCGTGGCCTTGTCGACATCTTCGGCGCCCATCTTCATGCCGTTGTCGAGGTTGCCGTGGAGATCCCAGGCGCGGTGGTAAAGCTGGATCATGCGCACGCCGCGTTCGGCGAGGCGGCGAGCCATGAGGCAGTTGGAGGCGAAGGAGCCGTCACCGACTTCCTTAATGCCGTAGTTTTCGAGCGTCTTCGCGGACTCGCTCTTGAAGTCGAGCAGCTCGGGGACGCTCGACTGCATCTTGAAGGCCATCTCGTACTGGGCGACGCGCGTGGCGATCTCGGGGTCGACGGTCTCTTCAGCGAGCTGGCCGTTGAGGCGGCGGATTTCGTCGATGACCTGGCGCTGCGTGCTTTGGCAGACGCCTTCGGGGTTGCCGATGTAATGGACGGCTTCGCCCTTGGACTGAAATTGGATGCCTTGGAACTTGCTAGGCAGTACACCGCTGGACCACTGGCGCGAGGAGATGGGTTGCTGACCCGTACGACCGGTCGAGGTCAGCACGATATATCCGGGAAGGTTCTCGGTCTCGGCGCCGAGGCCGTAGAGTAGCCAAGAGCCCATACTCGGGCGGCCTTTGATAATTGAGCCCGTGTTAAAGAAGGCGTGGGCCGTATCATGGTTGATCTGCTCCGTCTTTAGTGAGCGCACAACGCAAAGGTCGTCGGCGACCGAGCCGATGTGCGGGAAGATGTCAGTCAGTTCCATGCCCGACTTGCCCCACTTCTTGAATTCGAAGGAACCACCGCGGGCCTTGAGGACCGTGTTCTGGAGTTGGGCGATCTGCTTGCCCTTGGTGAACGACTCTGGGAAGGCTTGCCCGTGGAGACTCTTGAGGACCGGCTTGTTATCGAAGAGCTCAAGGTGGGGAGGGCCGCCCGCCATGCAGAGGAAGATGACGCGCTTGGCTTTGACGGGGTGATCGGGCTTCTGGAGTACGCCCTTGGAGAACTGGGCGGCGTGAAGGTCGCCGAAGCCCGACTTCGCGGCGAGCATGGCGAACGCCGCACTGCCGAGGCCGTAGGCGCTCTTGGTCAGGAAGCTCCGTCGATTGATCGACAGGGCGTGGGCGATAGGGTCGTAAGGGCGCATGGTCTTAGTAGCGGGTGATCGCTTCGTGGGAGTTGAGGAGGACTCGGCAGGCCTGCGTCCAGGCGGCGAGTTCGGCCGGGTCGTTGGCGACCGACTGGCTGAAGCCGATTTTGATCAGCTTGGCGGCTTCGGCCGGATTGGTTTTGTAATAAGCCGTCTGGTCGCCAATAAGCTTTTCCATCGATGGGCGTTCGGAGGCCTTGATGTCTCGACCCATCGCGAGGCGGAAGCCTTGGCTCAAGCGATCGCCGGAGGGCAGGACGAGAAGCCTGGCGGCCATGGCGCGGGCAGCTTCCACGAAGGTCGGGTCGTTAAGCAACGTCAGGGCCTGTTGCGGGGTGTTACTATAATTACGGAGAGCGGTGCACTCATCGCGCGAAGGAGCGTCGAAGTTAATCAACATCGGGTGCAGATACATACGTTGCCAATGCATGTAGAGTCCGCGTCGCCACTGGTCGGAGTCCTTACTTGCGACGTAGGTGCGGTTGGGGAACTGCATCGGCTCATAGTAACCTTCGGGCTGGTAAGGCTTCACGCTGGGCCCGCCGACATCCGCGATGTTAAGCAGTCCGGCAACGAAGAGGGCGTTGTCGCGGACGAACTCGGCGTCGAGGCGGCGCGGATTCTGCGAGGCGAGCAGGCGGTTGTTGGGGTCGGTCTCCTTCAGGTCTGGCCGCAGGCTGCTGCTCTGGCGGTAGGTGCGACTGGTGACCATCAGGCGGATCATCTTCTTCACGTCCCAGCCCTTGTCGCGGAACTCCAGGGAGAGCCATTCAAGCAGTTCAGGATGCGAGGGCAGTTCGCCTTGTGAGCCGAGGTCGTCGAGGCCGGCGCTGAGGCCAGTGCCGTGGAAGATCTGCCAGAGGCGGTTCATCACCGTGCGAGCGGTGATCGGATTATCTTTCGAATTGATCCAGTCGGCCAGATCTAGGCGCGTCAGGCGTTTCTGTTCGGTGCTGGTGCGTAGGCCGGGCAGGAAGGAAGGCGTCGTCGGGAGTACGACCAGGCCAGTCTCATCGAGGAAGTTACCGCGGGGCAGCACGCGGACCATGAGCGGCTTGGTGGCTTGCGTGACCATCGACCAGGCGTGGCCGTCGTATTGGCGACGGATCGTGGTGGTCAGTGCCCTCGTCTTTTCGAGCGTGGCGCGATCACTGCCGCGGGAAGCGACATAAAAGGCGAAGGTTGCCGGGGTCGGGCGGCCCCCGCTCGACTGCGTAAGGGTCTCCGGCGCAGTCACCTTCAGGGGGTCATCGTGCGAGAGTGGAGAGACCGAGGCCTTGAGCGTCAGAGCGGCGTTGCTTTCGAAGTGGATCACGAACTTCTCATCGGCTTTGGTCGTGACGGGCGTATCGAGTAACCAGACCGCATAGACGTCGGCGTCAGGCATCTTCAAGGACCACACGCTGTTGATGTCGGTCAGCTCGAAGCTGCTGTTATAACGAGGTACGCGATGGGTGGCATCGGCCAGATGGAAGGCGACCGGACGTTCCTTGCCCTTCGCGTCGACGATGCCGAAGCGGGCCGTGATGTTCGCGGCGGAGTCGGCCGGAATCGAGCCCTTGGGGATATCGATGCGGACGGAGGCAATCGGCGTGGCGCCGGTATTCAATGTGATGGCGAAGTCTTCGCCTTTGGCGACGCCCTTGGGCATCTTGATGGTGGCGCCGGCCGCGAAGGCGACAGGGGTAGGGGCGGCGGTTTGCTTGGCGGCAGGCTTTTTGGCGACCGAAGTTGCGTCGGTGTTCTTCGCTGGGGCCTTGGCGGCCATCTTCGCAGGTACTACCGGGGGTGCGGCCTTCAGGAAGAAAGTGCCAGCCGGGGAGAGTAGTCCGTTCGGATGTTCAGATAGGAAGGAGGCGATGTCTTTCTGCCAGGCGGCGAAATCGGATGGGTCCTTCAACTCGGCGAAGGTCTTTTCGTAGAGCGATGCGAGTTCAGCGCGGAACTCAGCGTCCTTCTTCGAGCGATAAGCGTTCTTGGTGCGAACCTCGGGGTAGAACGGATGGTCATTGCCCACGCCCTTGAGTTCGGGTTCCGGGGTGTAATTGTAGTCCGCGTAGACGCCCCACTGCTTCACGTCGGCGAAGAATGCCTGCAGGGTGTAGAAGTCCGCTGACTTAATCGGGTCGAACTTATGGTCGTGGCACTCGGCGCAGCCGAAGGTGCTACCCAGCCAGGCGTTGGAGACGGAGCGGACACGTTCGGCGCCGTACTTTGCGAGGTATTCCTTTACCTGGGCGCCGCCTTCGCGGGTCATCATATTCAGGCGATTATAGCCGCTGGCGATGAGCTGTTCTTCGGTGGGGTTAGGAAGGAGGTCGCCGGCAAGCTGCTCGCGCGTGAAGACGTCGAACGGCTTATTGGTGTTGAAGGCGTTGATGACGTAGTCGCGATAAGGGAAGATGCGCTGATTCTGGTCGCCGTGGTAGCCGACCGTGTCGGCGAAGCGGGCGACATCGAGCCACCAGACCGCCATGCGTTCGCCGAAACGTGGGGAGGCCAGCAGGCGATCGACCTGCTTCTCATAGGCGTCGGCAGAGTTATCGGCCAGGAAGGCGGCGGTCTCGGCGGGCGTGGGCGGCAGTCCGGTCAGGTCGAGCGCGACGCGACGCAGCAGGCGTTCCTTCGTGGCTTCGGCAGAGGGCTGCACCTTCTTCTCGGCAAGTTTGGCGCCGATGAAGGCGTCGATTGGGTTCTTGCCTCCGGTGGGCAGGGCGGGGACGACGGGGGCCTCGAGCGGCTTGTAGGCCCAGTGGGGTTCGTAGACGGCACCTTGCGCGACCCAGCGGCGGAAGAGTTCCTTCTGCGCAGCGGTGAGGGTCTTGTGCGACTCCTTGTTCGGCATCACGTCATCTTCGTCCTTGGTGAAGAGCCGCTTGATCACTTCACTCTCTTCGGGCTTGCCCGGGACGATTGCGATGGCGCCGCTCTTGCCGGCCTTCAGCGCGTCGTCGCGGATGTCGAGTCGCAGGCCGCCCTTACGGGACTTAGGGTCGAAGCCGTGACAGTGGAAGCACGTGTCCGACATGATCGGACGGATGTCTCGATTGAAGCGGACCGTGTCAGCCGATTCGGCGGCTCCGAGGAGACCGACGACCAGCAAGGGGGCGACTAAAGGCAGGACGCGCATGGGGAAGTCTTTATGACAACCCTGCCCCTCAGGGGTTTCAATGGATTTCTAAGGAAAAGGCCTCAGCGGGCCTGCCAGTTGATTGCATCAATGACCACATAGCCGTTGGCACCCTCATTACTGACGATGACTTGGGCATCTGCCGTATCGGTAAAATCATAGGTACCCAGTGAGACGAGTCGGTCGTCGGGTCCTTTGGCGAGGTTCACCACGCGGTCGGTCTGGCCGCCGGCATGGACGACACGGACCTTGGCGTTGGTGGCCCGATTGGCGTTCGGGACAATCGTGAGGAAGACCTCAAACTTGCCGGCTTTGGGGAGCTTGGTGGAGAAGGTGGCGCTCATCGGGCCCTTCGAGCCCTTGCTGTCATGGCGGTAGCCTTCGCCGACGAAGCCTTTGCCGGCCTGGCTCTCGGTCCAATCACCGGAAAGTTTGGCGTCGGCATCATCGACCGTGATCCCGGGCAGGCGAGGCGCGGATGCGTGGTCGTCTGATTCAGCCGGGTATTTGGAGAGGTCAACCGCCTTGCTGAGCACCTGGCCGTCGGCGAGCAGGCGGGCCTTAAGCGCGGCGTAGGGGACGTCCTGGACGGCTAGTTTGCCGTCGATCGCCATCACGGCGGCCGTGGCGGCGGACTGGCCTAGGATCATAAAGACGGGTTCCATGCGGATGGAGCCGTAGGCGATGTGCGAGGCGCTGCAGGCGACCGGTACGAGGAGATTAGTAGCCTGGCCTTTTTTCGGGACCAGCGAGCCGTAGGCGATCTCGTAAGGGCCGCGCGGAGAGACTCCGATATCGCCTTCGTTTTGCACGTACCCCTCGGGGGTGATGTAGCGCTGGGTGTTGTGCGAATCGATCATGTACGAACCCATGCCGACCGACTCCGGGGTCGGCTTCACCTTCGTGAGCTCGTTCTCAGTCATCACGAAGGCGCCGACCATGCGGCGGGCTTCGCGGACGTAGATCTGGTGCGACCAATTGCCGTTATCTTTGAATTCGTCCTTCGGGAGGCCCCAGGTGTTCATCTTCTCGCGGACGTCCGCCGGGACGCGCGGGTCAGTGCAGATGAAATAGAGCAGGCCCTTCTGGTAGGTTTCATGCTCCTTGATGATTTCCCTGCGTCGATCGTAGCTGGCTTCGGGGTAGTCGTAGTTAAAGCCGATGTTATCGAAGGAGAAACCGCCATGGTTGTTGGTGTCCGTCTTGCCGTTCGGGATGAGGTCGAACTTGCCAAACGTCTCCTTCCAGCCGGCCGTGTAGGCGCGGGCGAGGACTTCATATTGCTTCGGGTCGTAGCCGGCGGGAGCCGTGAACGGGACACGGTTCTCGGGTACGTTCGTGAGGCACATGCGGAAGCAATAAGCCTGAAGGCGTCGGTCGGCTTCGCCCTTCGGTGCGGGCTTTTCGGTCGAGACGCGGGCGATGACGCCGCTCTTCGAGTCGCCTGGGATGACGTAGGGGTCGATGGGCGACTTCAGTACGCCGAAGTGGTGGCGATGGTGCAGGACGCCGACCTGGGAGCCGTTGTGCTTCTCGCCGTAGGTCGCGTTGGCTTCGCGGCCGACGTGGTAGCTGACACCAGCGGCGGCCATCAGGTCGCCTTCATAGGTGGCGTCGATGAACATCTTTCCTTCGAAGGACTTCCCCGAGAGCATCGTGATGGCCGCGATGCGTCCGTCGGCAAGGCGGACGCCCTTGGCGCGGTCTAGCCATTCGTCGCGAAGCACTGGGATACCGAATTCCTTTACGTAGTCCTCGAAGACCTTCTCCGCGACGCTCGGCTCGAAGATCCACATCGTGCGCTCATTCTGGTCCATCGCCACGGTGCCCTGACCTTTGTTGCCGAAGTCGTCGCGCTTCTGGTGTACCCAAGTTTCCGGCTTCTGATAATATTGCCAGACACGGTGGTAGAAGTTGTGGGACAGTCCGCCGATGACCGATTTATCGCCGCTGTCGGTGAAGCCGAGGCCGCCGCTGCTCAAGCCGCCGAGGTGCTTGTCGGGTCCAACGATGACCACGGTCTTCCCCATCTTCTTGGCTTGGACCGCGGCGATGACGCCGGCGGCGGTGCCTCCATAGACGACGACGTCATAGCTCTCGGCTGCAGCGAGGCGCAGGGTGAAGAGACAGAGGAGGGATAAGCGGAGGAGCATGGACTAAGAGGGGTAGGGGTAGGGGTAGGGGTAGGGGTGGAACACCGACCCAAGGACGCTTAGCGGCTGGCGGACTGCTTCGCGATGAAGTTCAGAATCGCGAGGCGGGCCGGGTCGTTGAGGTTACGGATGCTGTGACCGACCGTGGCGTGATCGCGGTCATCCACGCGGAGCGAATAGTTCTCGGCATGGCCGGCGGCCTTGAGCGTCGTGACGAAGAACATGTTCTCTTCGGCACGGCTGAGCATGTCGTGCTGGGCGTAGATCGTGAGAATCGGCGGCAAGGTCTTACGGATGTAGAAGGCCGGCGCGGCTTCGTCGCAGGTGATGGCATAGCGGGGCTGGCCGCGTTCTTCGCGGACCGTGTAGTGCGTGAGCACCTGGGCGCTGACCTGGGCGATGCCGGCGACCGAGCCGAGGGTCAGGCCGTGGGGCTTGAGTCGATTAGGATCCATGCCGACGAGCAGGGCGAGGGTGGCGCCGGCGGAGTGGCCGCCGATGAAGACCTTGCGCGGGTCGCCACCGTGTTCGGCGATGTGCTTCACCGTCCAAGCGAAGGCCGCAGCGGCATCGTCGACGTAGGCGGGGTATTTGACCTTCGGGCTCAGACGATAGTCCGGCGTCACGACCGCGACGCCAGCTTGGGCGAGGCTTTCACGGATTTCGGTGCAATATTCCGTACGCAGATCCTTGGCGCCGTTCTTTAGGCCGCCGCCGTAGAACCACACATAAGTGGCGAAGCCCTTGGCTCCGGCGGGGACGGTCAGGTCGAGTTTACAGCGTTCCTGCTCGTAGGGCGTCTGCGAGATGACGTCGTCCTTATAAGGGATATCCTTAACGACCTTCGTCTCAATCGCCGCCGCTGACGTGGTAGCGAGGCTCAGCAGCAGGACGAGAAGTCGCATTAGGCGATGATCTGTTGCACGATTTTCCCGTGGACGTCGGTGAGGCGATAGTCGCGTCCGGAGCTGCGGAAGGTAAACTCTTCGTGGTTGAAGCCGAGGAGCCTCATAATGGTCGCATGCAGGTCATGCACGTGGACGACATCCTTGACGGACTTGTAGCCGAACTCGTCGGTCTCGCCGTAGACCGTGCCGGCCTTCACACCGCCACCGGCCATCCACATCGTGAAGCCGTGGCTGTTGTGGTCACGGCCGTTGATCTTGCCGGCGTTGGAGCCGGGGGTCGGAAGTTCGACGGTCGGGGTACGGCCGAATTCGCCGCCCCAGATGACGAGGGTCTCGTCGAGCATGCCGAGGCGCTTAAGGTCGGTGAGTAGCGCCGCGATGGGCTGGTCGGCTTCCATCGCGAGACGCTTATGGTTCTTCTCGATGTCGTCGTGGCTGTCCCACGGCTGACCGGCACCATGCCAGAGCTGGATAAAGCGGACACCGCGTTCAGCGAGGCGACGGGCGATGAGGAACTGGCGGCCGAGGGTGGTGTCGCCGTACATCTCGCGGGTCTTCTCGGATTCGCGGCCGATGTCGAAAGCGTCGGTGGCCTCGAGCTGCATACGGTAGGCCATCTCGAAGGACTGGGCGCGGGCCTCGAGGGCGGCGTCCTGCGGACGGACGGATTGGTGGGAGGCGTTAAGCTTGGCTAGCAGGTCGAGCTGCTTGCGCTGGGCCGGACGGGAAAGGCCGAAGTTGCGGATGTTCTCGATCAGCTCTTCAACGGAGCGCTTCGAGGTGTCGACGTAGTTGCCTTGGTAGACGCCGGGGAGGAAGCCGCACTGCCAGTTCTGCGTCTCTTGGATGGGGAAGCCTCCAGGGCAGAGCGTCATGAAACCGGGGAGGTTTTCATTCTCCGTGCCGAGACCATAGGTAACCCAGGAGCCCATCGAGGGTCGGACCTGGCGGGCTTCGCCACAGTTCATCAGGAGAAGCGAAGGCTCGTGGTTGGACACGTCGGCCTTCATCGAGCGGATGACACAGAGATCATCGGCATGCTGGGCGGTCTTATCGAAAAGCTCGCTGACCTCGAGGCCGCTCTTGCCGTAGCGCTTCCAGGTGAACGGCGAGCGGAACGCGGCGCCCGTCTTACGTTCGGTGGCGATGTAATCCCCTGGCAGCGTCTTGCCGTGGTATTTATCGAGGGCGATTTTACGGTCGAACGTGTCGACCTGCGAAGCACCGCCGTTGGCGAAAATGTGAATCACGCGCTTGGCCTTGCAGGGAAGCGGGGGCTTACGGGCGGCGAGGGGGTGGAGCGGGTCCACCTTGATCTCGGTGCCACGGAGTTCCTGCTGCAGGAGCGAGGCCATGGCGACGCCGCCGAGGCCCATGCCGACCCGGCGGAGGAACTCGCGGCGGGAGCCGAGGGAGAGGGGTTCGAGATGGTTCATTAGTCGGCGAAGATGAATTCGTTGCTGGTGAGGAGGACCTGGGCGAACGTGGAAAGGGCAGACTGCCGTTCGGGCTTCTTGCCGAACTCGCCGGCGGCGGAGGTCAGGATTTCGCCCGTCTTGGCGTCTTTGATGACTGGTGCCCAAGAGAAGCTGTCGCTATTGGAACCGAGGAAGTTGTCGGCGATGAAATCGATGCTCTCACCGGCGGCTAGTTCAACTTCCGCGAGGTCCACGGACAAAGAGGCGCCGCCCTTGGTCACGACTTCGGAGAGGATGCCTTTGCGGGCGGTGACGATGCGGGCACGGACGCCGTCGCTGGCCTTGCTGCTGACGGCGAGGGTTCCTTCGATGCGATACTTGCCGGCGCTACCGGCCGTCCAGCGGCGGATGACGGCAGTCGCGTCGGTCTTATCTCCCGGGTGTCCGCCCTTAGCCGTGAGGAAGGTATGGGCGAACTCCTTGTCCGGCACCTTGTCGGAGGGCGAGATGCGATCCTTGGCCTGGACCTTCATCTCGGTGAACGCAACGGTCTTGGTCGTGGCATTCCAGCCACCGTAGCCATTACGCCAGCTCGCCGGGGCGGGCGCCAGTTCTGCTTCGCGGAGATAGTCCAGGGCGAGGGCGAGCTCATTCTTGTTTGGCGAACGACCGAGCACCGAAAGGTAGAGGGCCTTTACTTTCGCTTCGCTCGAGGGCAGGGCGGCGACCTTGGTGACGAGGGCTTCGGCTTGGGTGCGCGCAAACGGATGGTTCATCATCCAGAGTGCCTGCTGCGGCGTGGTGGTCTGGTTGCGCTTCGGGACGTGATAGTCGGGATTGGCGAAGTCGAACGTCCGGAAGAACGCCGGAAGGTTCTGGCGATCGATGCTGCCGTAGAGTGTGCGGCGAGGCTCGGAGAAATTCGCTTCGAGATTGAACGGCTGGCCGCCGATCTTGGCGGCATCCAGGCTTCCGGCGACGCGCAGCATGCTGTCGCGCATGGCCTCGAAGTCGAGGCGACGGCGTTGGGCGCGCCAGCTCAGGTCATTGTCGGGATCCTTGGCCAAGCCTTCGGGGCGCACGTCGACCGTCTGCAGGAAGGTGCGGGAGAGGACGATGGAGCGGATGAGCTTCTTCATGGACCATTCGTCCTTCATGAAGGTCGAGGCGAGGTACTCAAGTAGCTCGGGGTTCTTCGGCAAGGGCGTCCGGACTCCGTAATCGCTCGGCGTCTCGACCAGGCTGCGGCCGACGAGTTCGGTCCAGATGCGATTGGCCATCACGCGGGCGGTGAGCGGGTTCGACTTGCTGGCGATGGCGTTGGCCATGTCGAGACGTCCGCTTCCTTCGGTGAATTCCTTTACCTTGCCGTCGGTGAGCACGGCGGGGAATTGGCGCGGTACGGTCTTGCCCGGGCGGGAGGCGCTGCCACGAACGAAGACGACCCCTTTGACTGCCGTGGGTTTGTCCAGGAGCACCATCGCGTGGGGCGGGCTCTTGGGGCTCGTGGCCTTGAAGCCGACGACCTGGATCTCGAGGTTGTTGCGCGTGTTGCGGTCGGCGACGTTGTACGTAGGAATCAGTGAGGCGGCCGTCACGGCGATCGGGCCGTTAGATGCTTCGACGAGGTCGCGCCAAACTTTCCAGGCGACGACGCCGTTCTTGTCAGGCTTATGCGCTTCAGCAAGGATCCCGGCGTAGGCAGCGGTGAGCTCGCTGAACTTCTTCGGCGTCTTCTTCTGCAACTCGGCACGGAGGAGTGCGTCTTGGAATTGTTCAGGTTTGGCAATCAGCGCAGCATACTTGGCGGCGAACTGGTCGTCGGGCGTATCCTTTAGCTGATACCAGCCGCCCCAGACCGGGTCCTTGTCGTTCAGCTTCTTCGTCAGCACGTGCTGCCAGCCATTGAGCACCGTCGGGTAGAGGTTGGTGCGCTTGGCTTCCTGCGTGTAATTGAAGTTCGGCTCCTTCGCCGCACGGAGCATCAGTGCGAGATAGTCGGCGATCTTGGTCGGGCCGAAGGACAGTTCACGTCGGCTATCGATGAAGTCGTCGAGCTTCTTCTGGCGACCGGCAAGTTCGGTGTCGAATTCGTCGGTCTCCTTGGTGCGCGTGAAAGGCTTGAGCGGCGGCAGCTCTTTCGGCTCCTGACTCGAATTGAAGATCGCGTACAGCGAGTAGTATTCGGCTGTAGCCAAGGGATCGAACTTATGGTCGTGGCAGCGGGCGCAGGCCATTGTCATGCCTTGGGTGCCGCGCATGACGACGTCGATGCGGTCGTCGATGATGTCCGGGGTGCTGTTGAGGAAGCGACGGCCGAGCGTCAGGAAGCCGAGCGCGGCCAGGTCGCGGTTATTCTCGGGATCCTTGGCAATCTGGTCTCCGGCGATTTGGAGACGCAGGAACTGATCGTACGGCAGGTCCTTGTTGAAAGCGTTTACTACCCAGTCGCGGTAGGTGTAGGCGTAGGGGTAACGGCGCTCTTCCTGGAAGACATAGCCCTTCGTGTCGGAGTAGCGGGCAACGTCGAGCCAGTGACGAGCCCAGCGTTCGCCGAAGGCCGGCGCGGCGAGCAGGCGGTCGACGAGTTTCTCGGTCGCCTCTGGGTCCTTGTCGTTGACGAAGGCGGAGATTTCCTCGGCGGAAGGATTGAAACCCCAGAGGGCGAGCGTAAGGCGACGGACGACGACTTCGCGCGGTGCCTCGGGATTGAAGTCGAGACCGGCGGACTTCAGCTTCGCGACTACGAAACGATCGAGCGGCTGCCGGACCTTGGCTTCATCGGACGGAGTGATGACGGGGGAAGTGGGAGTCTGGACGGTCTTGAACGCCCAGTGCTTGCTCGGGTCATGCGCGACGGGGGAAGACTCGCTCGGCCACGGCAGTCCTTGGCGGACCCATTCCGTCAGCGCGGCGATCGCCTTGGGCGAGATCTTCTCGTCGGCGCTCGGCATGGCTTCGACGTCCTTCACCTTGGCGTGGTTGATTGCGAGGATCAGGCGGCTGACCTCCGGCTTGCCGGGTACGACAACGGGCCCGACTTCGCCGCCCTTGAGGATAAGTTCGCGGGAATCGAGACGGAGGCTGGACTTCTGTTTCTTGGGGCCGTGGCACTTGTAGCAATTGTCAGCGAGGACCGGGCGGACCTCCTTTTCGAAGAACTCGACCTGGGCGGCCGTCGGGGGGGCAGCCATCTCCGCGGCGGAAGCCGAGAGGGCGAGGAAAAGGGGGCCAAAGAGATACCGGAAAGACATCGGAAAAGGATAGGACAGGGCGGGGTGCCCTTGGTTCCTAAAACGTGTTGGCTGTCATCAGGATGTAAAGCCGTCCGTGCGGTTTTCGAGCCGATGGTGGGATAACGACGTGGTTAGGGTTTGAACCGTCGGCCAAAGGCGGTGTCTATGGGGCACACCCCTGACCTAATATGTCCTTCGTACCCCGTATGGCCAATTCCTCGTTATTGGCCCTTCTTGGCCTCGCTGCGCTGGCTTCCGCCGCCGCGCCCAAGCCTGTCGCCGAAACGCCCGTCTTGTATGCCAAGGATAAGCAGCGTCTGGTCGAGCTGACGGCTGAGCTCAACGGCTCAAAGCAGCTCTACTTGGTGGTCGCCGAAATGGATGGCAACGCCTGCGACTGGTCGAATTGGATCGAGCCCGAAGTCGTCCTGGCGGACGGCACGGTAGTCGACCTCACCAAACTCAAGTGGAAGGAAGCCGAGTCGCTCGGCACGAGCCGGGTCGGCAAGAACTACGACGGCAAGCCGCTGAAGATTGCCGGCCAGACTTACACCCGCGGCATCGGCACCCATGCCAGCTCCTTTATCGCCTTTGAGCTGCCTGGTCCGGCGAAGTCCTTCCGCGCCAAGGTCGGCATCGACGACGGTGGCGCCATCCGTGGCGGCAAGGCCAGTTCGGCCGACGTGAAGTTTGCGGTCTTCACGACCCGTCCAGAGAAATACAAGCCGGTCGATTTCGAAGGCGGACCTACGCTCGTCCCGGCCGAACTCTTTACGGTGCCGGAAGGATTCGAAGTCACCGTCTGGGCCACTTCGCCGCAGATCTTCAATCCGACCAACATCGATTTCGATGAACGCGGCCGGATGTATGTCGCCGAAGGCGTCAACTACCGCGGCAAGAAGGGCCGCCGTCCGGAAGGCGACCGGATCGTGGTCCTTGAAGACACGACCGGCGCCGGTAAAGCCGACAAGGTCACGGTCTTCACCCAGGATGATAATCTCGTCTCGCCGCTCGGCGTGGCGCACATCGACGGCAAGATCGTCGTCTCCCAGCCGCCGGACCTGATCGTCTACACCGACGTCAACGGCGATGGCGTCTTCGATCCTAAGGTCGATAAGCGCGAAGTCCTGCTTACCGGCTTCAATGGCCGTAATCATGACCACTCGCTCCACAGCGCGACCTTCGGTCCCGACGGCAAGTGGAACTTTAATCAGGGTAACACTTGCGCGCAGTTCACCGACAGGTCCGGCAAGACCTTCCGCATCGGCAGCCCTTATAACCATGGCGAGTTCACCAAGCAGGCCGTGGACGCCCAGAAGGTGGCCGGTCTGCGTAGCGATGACGGCAATGTCTGGGTCGGTGGCTTCTCCGTGCGCATGAACAGCGACGGCACCCACGCCCGCATCGTCGGCCACAATTACCGCAACAGCTTCGAGCAGTCTATCAACTCGCTGGGCGACATGTACCAGAGCGACAACGACGATCCGCCCGCCTGCCGTGTCTCGCTGATCATGGAAGGCGGTAACGCCGGTTTCGCTTCCGCCGACGGTCAGCGTTCGTGGGGTGCCGACAAGCGCCCTGGTCAGGAGACTCCGGTCGCCGAATGGCGACAGGACGACCCCGGTACCATGCCGGCGGGCGATGTCTACGGCGGCGGCTCGCCTACCGGCGTGGCCTTCTATGAAAACGGCGCGCTCGACTCAAAGTGGAACGGCCTGCTCCTGGCTTGTGAAGCCGGCAAGAATGTCGTCTTCGGGTATCTGCCCAAGCCCGATGGCGCCGGCATGAAGCTCGAGCGCTTCGACTTCTTTACTTCGAACAAGGAGAAAGAGTGGGCGGGTTCCGACTTCCTCGGCGGCAAGGCAACTGGCGTCCTAAAGACCAAGTTCCGACCCTCCGACGTCACGGTTGGCCCGGATGGCGCCATCTACGTCGCCGACTGGTTTGACCCCGGCGTGGGCGGTCACGGCACCCGCGACAACAGCCTGTCCGGCACCATCTACCGAATCGCTCCTAAGGGCTTCAAGTCAGTCATGCCCAAGATCGACCTCTCTACCGTTGCAGGCCAGGTCGCCGCTCTGCGTAGCCCGGCACCTAACGTCCGTGCCGGTGGCTTCAATCGCCTCAAGGCCGCCGGCGACAAGGTCGCCGACGATGTCGCGTCTCTGCTCGCCGACGCCAATCCGTACGTCGCTTCACGCGCCGTCTGGTTACTCGCGCAGCTCGGCGACAAGGGCGTAGCTCTCGCCCGCAAGGAGCTCGCTTCCGCGGATGATACCCGTCGCCTCGTCGCTTTCCGCGCCCTCCGGGCCGCCGACCGCGACGTCTTCTCGCTCTGCGAATCGATGGCCAAGGACAAGTCCGCCGCCGTGCGTCGCGAGGTCGCGATCGCCTTGCGCGACTTCAAGACCCCGGCCGCCGTTGCCACGCTCGTGACGATTGCCCAGCAGTTCGACGGCCAGGACCGCGCGTACCTCGAGGCCATTGGCTTGGGTTCCACGGACCGCGAAATCGAAGTCCACGCCGCCATCGCCAAGGTCATGGCCAAGTCCGCTCTCGAATGGACGCCGGCCTACGCCTGGCTCACCTGGCGCCTGCACCCAGCTTCTGCTGTCCGCGACGTCCGTGCCCGCTTGCTCTCGGGCAAACTGAACGAGGTCGAGCTCAAGCGCGACCTCACCACGCTCGCCTTCACGCGCAGCGCCGAAGCCGCCGGCACGATGGTCGAGCTTTCGCTCAACAAGAAATTCGCTCAGGCCGACCTCGCCAAGTGGTGGATCGGTAATCGCAAGGCTAGCCTCTGGAAGGCCTTCGACGTCGACGCCATT